>OKEV01000026.1_pt1 | contig 129302 bp, 114 predicted proteins | sample 1611141 | NCBI WGS metagenome assembly OKEV01 (sample SAMN04436713, study PRJEB24849) | human gut metagenome | biome: human gut; feature: NICU; material: stool | host: Homo sapiens | place: USA: Saint Louis, MO | collected 2010-08-30
GCACAAATTATAAGGTAATCATTTGATCGCCTGCACATTTATGCGTCTTTGCCGCTCCTGGCAAGGCGTTATAGCATTCGCTAATATCACCTGGTTGCTGCCTCATTACTGCAACTTTTTTACCATAGCTCAACAACTTCGCTTCGTCCAGGTATGTACGTATACGAACCGCCATGCTGACGGCGCTTCGCTGAAGGCGATGAATATTGATGCGCATAATTACTCATAACAGCAGACGAAAAATCGCTAAAGCCGTACCAGTGTAGTGATAATAAAACCTGTTAGTTGTCACGCTAAAAATAGAGCTAATTCTGCACCTTAATAATGAAAAAATGATGACAGTGTCACATTCCAGGGCAATAAACGCGGCGGGAATGACTTTATTTACAGCGTGTAAAAAAGGGAATAATGCACGGGGAAAGGAATAATGGAATAAGAATAAGCTATTACTGCCAGTTATCATGCAGGTGCGCATCTTATGATGCACACCTGTGGAGGTACTTAGCGCTCTGCCACCAGGCGGATAAACTCATCCTCTCCTTTCGCCTTGCCTGCGACGGTCGGCTCGGCCACGTCCTCTTTTTCCGGCGCATTAGCTTCGCAAAGGCGACGTAACAGCGCATTCTGCCGCTTTTGCTGATCCAGCAGCGCTTGCAGCAGTTCTATCTGCTCGTTCGCCCGCGAACTGGCGCGGTTGACGAAGAACCATAACAACAGACCGACAAGCAGCAACGCGACGGATACAGCCAGCGAAGCCAGATTTAAGATCCCAGGATTTAGTAACTCACTCATTTCACCACCTCAAAGAGAAGGCGTTCATTCTACCACCCACACCGCAGAAGGAAATCAGTCGTCAGAAAAATGTCTTACCACGGGATGAATTTATTGATAGTGCAAATGCCGCTGAAAAACTGAACATCCTGGTCGCACATTACGTTAAGCATCTGAGTCCACAGCAACAGGCAGCCTGCTATGATGACTATCAGTAAAACCCACCGTAATTTTTTCACTCCACTCTCCGCATTAGTACTTTATCTCACCAGGATAACACGGCCTTCTTAAACCGCGGCTAACTGTAATACGAACGGCAAGTTTAGGAATCATCGACTTGTTTCAAAACGTGTTCGTGTCAAAATCACGGCAAGGATCATACAAATAATGAGGCATCAATGCGATTAATCATTCGTACTATTGTCGTCGTGGCTATCTTATGGATTGGCGTATTATTAAGCGGCTATGGCGTATTATTCCACAGTGAAGAAAACGTCGGTGGTCTGGGTCTTAAGTGTCAGTATCTCACCGCCCGCGGGGTCAGTACCGCACTTTATGTGCATTCCAACAGCGGAGTGATCGGCGTCAGTAACTGTCCCATTCTGCGCAAAAGCGCAACCGTGGTTGATAACGGTTAAAATCACTCCGGCGAGCGCGACAATAGCACCGCGCTCGCCGGATGTTTCAGCTACCGCGTCAGAACGGGTAGTCGTTGTATCCCATTTGCTCAGAAATCTTGCGCGCCGCCTGATGCAGCATCGCCACATACTCATGCAAACGTTCTTCTGAGAAACGTAGCGTCGGGAAAGAGATGCTCAGTCCGGCGATAACCACGCCGAAACGATCGAACACCGGTACCCCGATGCAGCGTAGTCCCTCTTCCTGCTCTTCGTTATCTTCGCCATATCCCTGCTCGCGTACGCCATCCAGCACCTTCAGCAGCGCTTCCGTGCTGGTGATGGTCCGCTCGGTGCTGCGTTTATACTCCACGCCCTCGAGGATCTGCTCCACTTCGCTGCGATCGCGCCACGCCAGCAGTACCTTACCAATCGCGGTACTGTACAGCGGATTGCGACGGCCGATACGCGAGTACATCCGCAGATTGTACATCGAGTCAATCTTGTGGATGTAGACGATGCTGTCTTCATCCAGCGCCCCGAGGTGAATAGTCTCTTTCGTCAGCCGGGAGAGTTCGCGCATCTGAATATCGGCGCTGCGTACCAGGTCGACGTTCTGCAGCGCACGAGCGCCCAGCTCGAACAGCTTGAGCGTGAGGGAGTATTTCTCTGACTCGCCTTCCTGCGCCACATAGCCCAGTGATTTCATGGTCTGTAAAAAGCGATAAACGGTGCTTTTCGACATCATGACGCGCTGGGACAGTTCGGTAATGCCAATTTCACGCTCTTCACCCAGCGCCTGTAAGATGCCAAAAACCTTCAATACCGAAGAGACAGAATCTGGCTGTTTATCCAAATCTGCACCTGCCATTTATCACCTCGCCGTAACTGTTTTATAAAATTTAGAACCGGTTTTTATTATAAATTCGCCGCCTCTGCGCCGCAATCATTCTTCTGCCACTTCGTTACAAATCTGCGACATACTGCGGAATAATCAATGCTAAACTCATCATTCAAAAAACCGTTTCATTTAAGACTTATATTCACCATGGATAAAAATTCTTCCGATGGCGTGCCGCTGCCGCAACGCTATGGCGCCATTCTGACCATCGTGCTGGGGCTGACCATGGCCGTGCTCGACGGGGCTATCGCCAACGTCGCGCTCCCGACCATCGCCAGCGATCTTAACGCCTCGCCGGCGGCGTCAATCTGGATCGTTAACGCCTACCAAATCGCCATTGTCATCGCCCTGCTACCGCTCTCTTTCCTCGGCGATATGGTCGGCTATCGCCGCATCTATAAGATAGGCCTGGTGGTGTTTATCTTTACCTCGCTGGCCTGCGCCCTGTCGCGCAGTCTCGACATGCTGACCTTCGCCCGCGTCGCCCAGGGGCTGGGCGGCGCCGCGCTGATGAGCGTGAACACCGCGTTGATCCGCCTGATTTATCCGCAGCGCTTTCTCGGCCGCGGCATGGGCATCAACTCCTTTGTCGTCGCCGTCTCTTCGGCGGCAGGCCCGACGATCGCCGCGGCGATCCTCTCCCTCGCCTCATGGCAATGGCTGTTTTTAATTAACGTTCCCCTCGGGATCGTCGCTTTTGTTCTGGCCATGCGCTTTCTGCCACCCAACAGCGCGCGCAGCAAAATCATCCGCTTCGATCTGCCGAGCGCCATCATGAACGCCCTCACCTTCGGGCTGCTGATCACTGCGCTCAGCGGGTTCGCCCAGGGACAGTCTGTTCAGCTGGTGCTGGCGGAAGTGGCCGCCATGCTGGTGGTGGGCTTTTTCTTCGTTCGCCGCCAGCTCAGCATGCCCGTCCCCCTGCTGCCGGTCGACCTGCTGCGCATCCCGCTCTTCTCACTCTCTATCTGCACCTCCATCTGCTCCTTCTGTGCGCAGATGCTGGCGATGGTCTCCCTGCCCTTCTTCCTGCAGACGATGATGGGGCGCAGCGAAGTGGAGACCGGCCTGCTGCTGACGCCGTGGCCGCTGGCGACCATGGTGATGGCGCCGCTGGCCGGTTATTTGATTGAGAAATGCCATGCGGGACTGCTGGGGGCCATTGGGCTGCTGGTTATGGCCTGCGGCCTGTTCGGCCTGGCGCTGCTGCCCGAGTCGCCTTCCGATCTGGATATTATCTGGCGTATGGCGCTGTGCGGCGCCGGTTTCGGGCTGTTTCAGTCGCCGAATAACCACACTATTGTCGCCTCGGCTCCGAGCCATCGTAGCGGTGGCGCCAGCGGGATGCTGGGTACCGCTCGCCTGCTCGGTCAGAGCACTGGCGCGGCGCTGGTCGCCCTGCTGTTCAACCTGCTCGGCAACAGCGGCACCCATACCGCCCTGCTGCTGGCCGGCATTCTGGCGACCGTTGCCGCACTGATTAGCGGTCTGCGCGTCACCCAGCCGCGCGCGGCCTGATAAACGGCGGCAAAAAAAATCCGCAGCTTTCGGGCTGCGGATTTTTATTTTTAGCGTCGAACCGACGGATTACTTCAGATACTCACCGCTACGCAGGGCTTCAATACGTTTATCCAGCGGCGGGTGAGTCATAAACAGCTCGCTCATGGATTTCGCTTTACCATTGATGCAGAACGCCATCATGCTGCTGGCTTCCTGTGGCTCATAGCTGGTTTTCAGACGCTGCAGGGCAGCAATCATCTTCTCGCGGCCAACCAGTCGCGCCGAGCCGGCGTCAGCGTGGAACTCGCGATGACGAGAGAACCACATGGTAATAATGCTGGCCAGAATACCGAACACCAGCTCCAGCACCGTGGCGACAGCGAAGTAGATCAGCGGGTTACCATTGCTGCTCTCCCCTTCATCTTCCCGGTTGCCGCCGAGGAAACCGGCCGCAATCTGGGCAATCACGCGCGAGATAAAGATAACGAAGGTGTTCACCACCCCCTGAATCAGCGTCATGGTCACCATATCGCCATTAGCGATATGGCTGATTTCATGGGCAATGACCGCTTCCGCTTCATCACGGCTCATGTTTTGTAGCAGCCCGGTGCTGACGGCGACCAGCGAGGCGTCGCGACGCGCGCCGGTAGCAAAAGCGTTAATATCAGGCGCGTGATAGATAGCCACCTGCGGCATGGCAATGCCCGCCTGCTGCGCCTGTTGGGCGACGGTGTGCATCAGCCAGCGTTCCGTTTCGTTGCGCGGCTGCTCGATCACTTCCCCACCCACAGACTTCAGGGCCATCCATTTCGACATCATCAGCGAAACGATAGAACCACCGAAGCCGAACAGCAGGGCCATAATCAACAGACCGGTCATGCTGCTGGATTGGATCCCCGTGAGGCTTAACACCAGCCCGAACACGACCATTACTGCCAGGTTCGTCAGCAGGAAAAGCGCGATTCGCATCATAATTTTCTTTTTACCTCAATTTAACAAAACGCACTATGCGATTACCCACATCGTATGGGTCAGGCTGCAATTTTCAACCATCAACCCCCGCTAAGTCACGATAAAAACACAACTTTACATTTTGTAGCATCTTGCTGACAGCGGCCGGGCAGGTTGACATTTTGTTAGTTGAGCTGAAAGGTGATGACAAAAGCACAAAATAAAACGGGCACCCTCTGAGGTGCCCGTTTGTTATTTATTTACTGGCTGGCGGTTCCACCGCCGGGCGCGCTTTTTCAAGATGCGCCAGGTCTACCGCGATATGGACCGTTTCATCAAGATACGGATCCGGCTCCTGGTAATCCTTCGGCAGGTCATCCAGTTTTTTCAGCAGCGGTTTGCCTTCGCGTTTCAGGCGATCGTTAATCCGCGCCAGACGAATCGCATCATCCTCTTCGTTCTCTTTCTCACGCTGGGCGTAGTTCAGAGAGACGATGTTACGCTTGTCCTTCATCGCGTTATAACGGGCAATATCCTTCATGATGTACTGGAACTCTGGATCCTGCGCGATACGCTCATCATGGCGCTTGAGCAGTTCCGGTCCAAACGGGGTCAGATCCCCGGACTTCACGTAAGTGGCTGCGTTGATGCTATCCCACGGCAGCGCGTTGTCTTCATACTGCTCGCCGGTCTCACGATCTTCATTACCGGTTGGCATCATGATATCCGGCGTCACGCCTTTACGCTGCGTACTGCCGCCGTTAATACGGTAGAACTTCTGGATGGTGTACTGGACGGAACCTAACGCCGGCCAGTCCGGACGCAGCATCTGATCGTAGATACGATTCAACGAGCGATACTGCTGTACCGTCCCTTTACCGAAGGTCGGCTCGCCAACGATCAGCGCGCGGCCATAATCCTGCATCGCCGCGGCGAAGATTTCAGACGCCGAGGCGCTAAAGCGGTCAACCAGCACCACCAGCGGCCCTTTGTAATAGACCACGCCATCGTTGTCGCTGTCTTCGCGGACCTTGCCATTGTTATCACGGACCTGCACTACCGGGCCGGACGGAATAAACAGACCCGAGAGCGATACCGCCTCGGTCAGCGCCCCGCCGCCGTTGCTGCGCAGATCAATGACGATGCTGCTGACGTTCTGTTTTTCCAGCTTCTGCAGTTGCACCTTCACATCATCGGTGAGACCAACGTAAAAGCCCGGAATATCCAGCACGCCGACTTTTTCTTTACCAACGGTTTTCACCGACATCTTCACCGCACGGTCTTCCAGACGGATCCGCTCGCGGGTCAGGGTCACGATACGCGTCTTGGCCCCTTTGCCTGCCGGCAGGATCTCAAGGCGCACTTTGCTGCCCTTCGGTCCTTTAATCAGCGCGACCACGTCATCCAGACGCCAGCCGATGACATCAACCATCGGCTTCCCGGTCTGGCCAACGCCAACGATACGGTCGCCGACGCTGATCGCTTTGCTCTTCGCGGCCGGGCCGCCCGCCACCAGCGAATTGATGACGGTGTAGTCATCATCCATTTGCAGGACAGCGCCGATCCCCTCAAGAGAGAGGCTCATCTCAGTGTTGAACTGCTCGGTATTACGTGGAGACAGGTAGTTGGTGTGCGGGTCGATTTCGCGAGCGAAGGCGGTCATCGCCAGCGAGAAGACATCTTCGCTGTTGGTTTGCGCCAGACGACGGATCGCGAACTTATAGCGACGCGTTAAGGTGTCGCGGATCTCTTTATCGTCTTTACCCGCCAGCTTCAGGCTTAACTGGTCAAACTTCACCTTGGCGTCCCACAGCGTGTTCAGCTCGGCCTCATCTTTTGGCCACGGCGCTTTGGAGCGATCAAGGTTAAAATTATCGTTGCCGGTAAAGTCCATCGGACGTTCCAGCACTTTGAGCGCATACTGATAGCGCTCAAAGCGACGCTGCTGCGCCAGGTTGTAAAGGTCGTAGAAGACGTCCAGTTTCCCGGTGCGCAGTTCGTCGCCGATTTGGTCTTTTTTGGCCGCGAACTTCGCCACATCGCTGGCCAGCAGCACATTGTGGCTGTAGTCCAGCAGGTTCAGATAACGGTCAAAAATCTTTGCCGAGAAGGCGTTGTCGAGATCAAACTGACGGTAGTGAGAACGGGTAAAGCGCGACGTCACGCGCTCGCTCACCGTCGCGTGCTGCGGCTCTTCTTTCAGCACGGGTATTTGATCTGCACGGGTTATTTCATCAACAGCGAAAGCATGGCCTGCTATTGCCAGCAGGCCCGCAAGCGCGGTGATTTTAAAAAATGTGTTCATGCCTGGCCCGGCCTCCGTTTCAGAACACCAGGTGTTCTGCGCGTACAATCATTGACATACCAGAAGTCAGCTGTACACGAACGCCATCTTTGGTGATTTCCAGAACGGTGGCGTCCATTGCGTTATTGCCTGCTTTTACCTTCAGCGCCTGGCCGACGGTCAGAACGGAAACATCCGAAACCGGAGTATGACGCTCTTCACGCGGGGCTTTGGCCGCAACAGGACGCGGTTTACGCTGTTCAGCGCCTTCTTTACGACGCGGCTGCTGAGGACGTGGTTTACGCTCGCGGCGAACCCCTTCATCCTGCTGACCTGCGGCGGCGGCGGCTTCGCGTTTTTTCGCCTGCTGGGCAGCGCGCTGCGTCTGAACGCGAGCTTTCGCTTCTTCCAGCTGCTGGCGCGCATGGGCAATGTGCTGTTCTTCCAGTTCGCCGCACGGGTTGCCGTCCAGGTCAACGCGGATAGCGCCGGCTTTCACGCCGTACAGATAACGCCAGCTGGACGTGTAGAGACGTAATGCAGCGCGAAGCTGGGTTTTGCTGAGATTCATCTCACCACCCACTCGCTCAACGAGATCCTGAAAAATACCAATTTTCAGGGGGCGCGCTTCGCCTTCAGCGCTAAAGCACTGCGGGAAACGTTCGGCCAGAAAGGCGATAACTTCTTTACTGCTATTCAACTTAGGTTGATTTTCCATGAAATTTCCTGATTACAACGGACGTAGCCAACAAGCCGCAGGCATGAACAGGCGACATTATAATGACGTCCTCGCTAAATGCTACGTTATCCGTTGATTATCCCACGACACGGGTAAAGATTTTTTGATAATCAGTGGCCGCGATAAGTTTTTCCAGTTGCTCGACCAGCGTGCGCAACCCCTGCTCATCTTCAGCTGTGAAGCGGCCGTACGCCGTGCTGTCGATATCCAGCACGCCGATAATCTGGTCGTTCACGCGCAGGGGAAAGACAATTTCTGAATTACTGGCCGCATCGCAGGCAATGTGACCATCAAACGCATGCACGTCCTCTACGCGCTGGACCTGGGCTTGCGCCACCGCGGCGCCGCAGACACCGCGACCAACCGGAATGCGCACACAGGCCAGTTTGCCCTGGAACGGCCCCAGTACCAGGGTATCGCCTTCCAGAAGATAGAAACCGGCCCAGTTGACCTCGCTCAGCCGCTCGAACAGCAGCGCGCTGGTATTGGCGATCATCGCCAGAAAACTGGTTTCACCTGCCATTAATGCCTGGAAATCGCGGTTCAGATCCGCGTAAAATTCTGTTTTGCTCATTATATCTTCACTTGGTTGTCTTACTGCCTGATACGTACAGCCTACTAAAATAAGCATTAAATGCGCTTAGGCTCAAGATGAATTCATTCATAGGTTAAGATAGTGGGATACATTCATTCCTGTACGTAATAAATGCCGATAAAAACACCAACGATTAAACCTGCGAAGAAGTTGGTCGTGCATGCCGTCAGCACACCGCTTCCCTATGCGCATTATCAGCGCTGTACGCAGTGTGACATGCTCTTTCGCTTACCGGTGCTTAAACGCAACCAAAGCGCCTGGTGTCCACGCTGCAACGCCAAGGTGCGCGATGGGCGCGACTGGTCGCTGACGCGTTTGGGCAGCATGGCCGTTGCGATGCTGCTGCTCATGCCTTTTGCCTGGTCGGAGCCTCTGCTGCGCCTGCACCTGCTGGGCGTGCGCATCGACGCCAACGTCCTGCAAGGGATCTGGCAGATGACCGCGCAGGGTGACCCGCTTACCGCCGCCATGGTGCTGTTTTGCGCGGTGGTCGCCCCGGTGCTGCTGGTGGTCTCGATTAGCTATCTCTGGCTGGGCAACGTGCTGGGGATGAACCTGCGCCCGGTGCTGCTGATGCTCGGCAAGCTCAAAGAGTGGGTGATGCTGGATATCTATCTGGTGGGTATTGGCGTCGCCTCCATCAAGGTGCAGGATTACGCCTTTCTGCAGCCCGGCATCGGCCTGGTGGCGTTTATCTCGCTGACGCTGCTGAGCATCCTGACGCTTATTCACATGAACGTCGAAGAGCTGTGGGAGCGTTTCTATCCTGAACGGCCAGCGACCCGCGCCGATAACAATTTACAGGTGTGCACCGGCTGCCACTACACCGGCTACCGCGACGCGCGTGGCCGCTGCCGACGCTGCCACTCCCCGCTGCATCATCGCCGGCCGCAGAGCCTGCAGCGCAGCTGGGCGGCGCTGATTGCCTCGCTGATATTTCTCTTACCAGCCAACCTGCTGCCGATCTCGATCATCTATGTTAACGGTGCGCGCCAGGACGATACGATCCTTTCCGGGATCATCTCCCTTGCCAGCAGCAATATCGCCATCGCCGGAGTGGTATTTATCGCCAGTATTTTGGTGCCATTCACCAAAGTTATAGTGTTATTTACCCTATTGGTCAGCATACAATTCAAGTGCGAGCAAGGCTTGCGCACCCGCATCCTGCTGCTGCGGCTGATAACCTGGATTGGCCGCTGGTCGATGTTGGATCTGTTTGTTATTTCACTCACCATGTCGCTAATCAATCGCGATCAGCTCCTCGCTTTCACCATGGGGCCGGCGGCGGTTTACTTCGGCGGTGCGGTAATTTTAACTATTCTTGCAGTTGAATGGCTGGACAGCCGCTTACTTTGGGACGCACATGAGTCAGGAATCGCCCGCTTCGCAGACTGAAGCCAGAATAAAAACTAAACGCCGTATTTCGCCATTCTGGCTGTTGCCGGTTATCGCGCTGCTGATTGCCGCCTGGCTCATCTGGACCAGCTTTGACGACCGCGGATCGACGATTACCATCGATTTCCAGTCCGCTAACGGCATTGTGCCGGGGCGGACGCCTATCCGTTATCAGGGGGTCGAGGTCGGCACCGTCCAGGATATTAGCCTCAGTAAAGATCTGAGTAAGATAGAGGTTTCCGCCAGCATCAAACGCGATATGAAAGATGCCCTGCGCAAAGAGACCCAGTTCTGGCTGGTCACCCCAAAAGCCTCTCTGGCGGGGGTCTCCGGGCTGGATGCGCTGGTGGGCGGGAACTACATTGGCATGATGCCTGGCAAAGGTGAGCCCGAAGATCACTTCGTGGCCCTCGACACTCAGCCGAAATACCGCATCAACAACGGCGAGCTGATGATCCACCTGCAGGCGCCGGACCTTGGCTCCCTGAACAGCGGCTCGCTGGTCTATTTCCGCAAGATCCCGGTCGGGCGCGTGTATGATTTCACCCTGAATGCCAATAATCAGGGGGTCACCATCGATGTCCTGATCGAGCGCCGGTTTACCAACCTGGTGAAAAAAGGCAGCCGATTCTGGAACGTCTCCGGGATCAAAGCCGACGTCGGCCTGAGTGGGGCAAAAGTGCAGCTGGAGAACCTTTCTGCGCTGGTGAACGGCGCTATCGCCTTCGATTCACCTGCCGATTCGCAGGTTGCGGCGCAAAACGATGACTATCATCTGTACGAAGATCTGGCGCATAGCCAGCGCGGTGTGCTGGTCACCCTCGACCTGCCCGACGGCGATGGGCTGAAAGCAGGCTCGACGCCGCTGATGTATCAGGGGCTGGAAGTGGGTCAGTTAAGTAAGCTGAATCTTAACCCCGGCGGCAAAGTGACCGGCGAGATGACCGTCGACCCGAGCGTGGTGACGCTGCTGCGTGAGAAAACGCTGATTCAGATGAAGAAGCCGAAGATTTCCCTCGATAACCCCAGCGTCAGCGCCCTGCTCACCGGCAATACCTTTGAACTGGTACCCGGTGAAGGCGAGCCGCGCAACCACTTCTCCGTCATGCCAGCAGATAAAGCGCTGCTGGAGGAGCCCAACGTCGCCACCGTCACGCTCTCGGCGCCGGAAAGCTACGGGATTGACGGCGGCCAACCGCTGGTGCTGCACGGAGTAAAAGTCGGCCAGGTGCTGGAGCGCAAACTGACGGCCAAAGGGGTGACCTTCCAGGTCGCGATTGCCCCCGAATACCGCGATCTCATTCGCGGTGACAGTAAGTTTGTGGTTAACAGCCGTCTGGATGTCAAAGTCGGACTCGATGGCGTGCAGGTGCTGGGGGCCAGCGCCAGCGAATGGGTTAATGGCGGGATCCGGGTCATTCCGGGAGAAAAAGGCGAAATGCAGAGCAGCTACCCGCTGTACGCCAACCTCGAAAAGGCCCAGGAAAACAGCCTGAGCGAAGTGCCGACCACGACCTTAAGCCTCTCAGCCGAGACCCTGCCTGACGTTCAGGCCGGCTCGGTGGTGCTGTATCGTAAATTCGCCGTCGGCGAGATCATCGCCGTCAAACCGCGCAAAGACGCTTTCGATATCGATTTGCATATCAAGCCGGAGTACCGCTACCTGCTGACCAACAACAGCGTCTTCTGGGCCGAAGGGGGGGCGAAGGTCAAACTTGACGGCAACGGACTCACCGTTCAGGCCTCGCCGCTGGCGCGCGCCATTAAAGGGGCGATCAGTTTCGATAACCTCAATGGCAGCAGCGCCAACGCGCGGCTGAATAACAAACGTATCCTTTACGCTTCGGAAACGGCGGCGCGCGCCGTGGGCGGCCAGATCACCCTGCACGCGTTTGACGCCGGGAAGATGGCGGCCGGGATGCCGATTCGTTATCTCGGCATCGATATCGGTCAGATCCAGTCCCTGGAGCTGATCACCGCCAAAAACGAAGTGCAGGCGAAAGCGGTGCTCTACCCGGAATACGTCGGTACCTTCGCCCGGGCCGGGACCCGCTTCTCGGTGATCACCCCGCAAATCTCCGCCGCGGGCGTCGAGCATCTCGACACCCTGTTCCAGTCCTATATTAACGTTGAGCCGGGACGCGGGCCGGCGCGCCGCGACTTTGAGATCCAAGATACGACGATCAGCGACTCACGCTATATCGACGGCCTGAACATCGTGGTGGAAGCGCCGGAGGCGGGGTCGCTTGGCATCGGTACGCCGGTCCTGTTCCGCGGCCTTGAAGTGGGGACGGTCACTGGCCTGTCGCTGGGGTCAATGTCCGATCGGGTGATGGTGAAACTGCGTATCAGCAAGCGCTACCAGTATCTGGTACGCAATAACTCGGTGTTCTGGCTGGCCTCGGGTTACAGCCTCGACTTCGGCCTGGTTGGCGGCGTGGTGAAAACCGGGACCTTCAATCAGTTTATCCGCGGCGGGATCGCCTTTGCCACGCCGCCGGGTACGCCGCTGGCGCCGAAGGCCCAGGATGGCAAGCACTTCCTGCTGCTGGAGAGCGAGCCGAAAGAGTGGCGGGAATGGGGCACCGCCCTGCCACAGTAACCCTCACAACGCCTTCTCCCGCACCGGCCAACGCTGGGGGCGGGAAGATGACTCACCGCACGCCCCGGTGTCCTGCACCGGGGCGTTTGTGCTAAACTGCGCACCCTTTTTTCTGTGGTGCGCTGCCTGTGGCTGAAAATACTGTCTATTTCCCTGAAGCGTTTCTCGCTCAAATGCGTGCGGCAATGCCCGCGCATCTCTCTTTCGACGACTTTATCGCCGCCTGCCAGCGCCCGCTACGCCGCAGTATTCGCGTCAACACGCTGAAAATCAGTGTGGCCGATTTTCTGTCTCTGGTCGCCCCGTATGGCTGGCAGCTGACGCCGGTCCCCTGGTGTGAAGAGGGATTCTGGATCGAGCGGGACGGCGACGATGCCCTGCCGCTGGGCAGCACCGCCGAACATCTCAGCGGGCTGTTCTATATTCAGGAGGCAAGCTCGATGCTGCCGGTCGCCGCTCTGTTCGCCGATAACCCGCAGCCTGAACGGGTGATGGATGTTGCCGCCGCGCCGGGGTCTAAGACCACCCAGATTGCCGCCCGAATGGGTAACGCGGGCGGCATTCTGGCCAATGAGTTCTCCGCCAGCCGGGTGAAGGTGCTGCATGCCAACATTAGCCGCTGCGGCATCAGTAACGTCGCCCTGACTCACTTCGACGGCCGGGTTTTCGGCGCGGCGCTACCCGAAGCTTTCGATGCCATCCTACTTGATGCCCCCTGTTCGGGCGAAGGCGTGGTGCGTAAAGATGCTGACGCACTGAAAAACTGGTCGCCGGAGAGCAACCTCGACATTGCCGCCACCCAGCGCGAACTTATCGACAGCGCCTTCCATGCCCTGCGTCCTGGCGGGACGTTGGTGTATTCGACCTGTACCCTGAATCGCGAGGAAAACCAGTCGGTTGTTCAGTGGTTACTGTCCCGTTATCCGCAGGCGGTGGAGATCCTGCCGCTGGGAGATCTGTTTTCCGGCGCGGCCGATGCCTTAACCGCAGAAGGATTTTTGCACGTATTCCCGCAGATCTACGATTGCGAAGGCTTCTTTGTCGCTCGCCTGCGCAAGACCGCGGCGATCGATCCGCTCCCGGCGCCAGGCTATAAGGTCGGCAAATTCCCGTTTACGCCGCTGAAGAGCCGGGAGGCCGCCGCGGTAACTGCCGCCGCCAGCGCTGTTGGCCTGGTGTGGGACGCAGGTCATACGCTGTGGCAGCGGGATAAAGAGCTGTGGCTGTTCCCGCAGGCTATGGAGCCCCTGTTTGGTCAGGTGCGTTTTTCACGCATCGGCGTACGCCTGGCAGAGGTGCACAATAAGGGGTACCGCTGGCAGCATGAGGCGGTTATCGCCTTTGCCGCGCCGCAGCGCGCCTTCGAGCTGACCCAGGAGGAAGCGGAGGAATGGTATCGCGGACGCGACGTCTATCCGCAGACCGCGCCGCAGCAGGATGAGGCCATCGTGACCTTCCAGGGTGTCCCGCTGGGTCTGACCAAGCGCGTCGGCTCCCGTCTGAAGAATAGCTACCCGCGCGAACTGGTGCGCGATGGGAAACTTTTTGCCGGCAAGGTGTGACGCCGCGCAAAAAATGCGCACTTTTTGACTGGCGGTTTTCACCCCATTGACTACGCTGAAAAATGACGGCCTCAACTGGTCGTACCACAACTCAGCTGAAAAATGGGGTGAAGCGATGAGTAAAACCAATGTCCGCATCGGCGCGTTTGAGATAGACGATGCCGAACTGCACGGTGAACATCAGGGAGAGCGAACGTTAAGTATTCCCTGCAAATCCGATCCAGATTTATGTATGCAGCTTGACGCCTGGGATGCCGATACCAGCGTGCCCGCTATTCTCAATGGCGAACATTCCGTGCTCTACCGTAAACATTACGACCGCCAGTCTGATGCCTGGGTCATGCGCCTTGCCTGACTCAAATGAACCCGTCGCCTGAGACGGGTTATTTATTTCCCCGTCCCGCCGTCATCCCCTACACTAAAGAGTATGTGAACCCGAGCATGAGGCCAGGATGTTTGCCTTGGTGTTGTTTATTTGCTATCTGGATGGCGGCTGCGAGGACATTGTGGTTGACGTCTACCGCGAGGAAACGCAGTGCTTAGTGGCGATGGAGGATCAGCGGATCCGCCACGGCGGCTGCTATCCGATAGAAGATTTTATTGATGGCTTCTGGCAACCCGCCAGCGAATACAGCGATTTTTAACCTGCCGATTGTAGCGCCACCAGCGTCAGCGTTCCGCCAAACACGGCGCCCGTATCAATATAGTGTTGATTATCGCGTTCATAAGGCGTGCGAAGCGGCGTATGGCCAAACCAGAAATGGTCTGCTCCGGCGATGGCGCCATGACGTCCCGCCAGATGTTCGCTCAGGCGATGACGGCTCCATAACACCCGCTGGGGATCCACCGGCTGCTGCCAGCGATAGACTGGCGCCGGATAATCGGCATGGGCGATCACATGCCGGGCATCTGCACACCCAACTTCAATAATCAACGGTAGCCGCTGACAACGCGCTAACAGCCGGTCGGCCTCGGCGCGCTGCTGCGCGGTGCCCCGGCCATACCAGTCGCCGCCATTCATCTGCCAGAGTGCCATATCCCCGCTCTCCAGCGCCTCAAGCGCCATCTGTTCATGATTCCCCCGAACGGCCCTGAACCAGCGGCAGCGCAGCAGGCCGAGGCAGTCAGCGCTCTGCGGTCCGCGATCGATCAGATCGCCCACAGAAATGAGCAGATCGGCCCAGGGATCAAAGCGCAGCTGACGCAGGCGGCCCATCAGTAGCGCAAAGCAACCATGCAGATCGCCCATCAGCCAGATATTACGCCAGTCGCTACCATTAATACGTTGATACATATAATTACCTCTCTGCTGTAATTATAGGTAATTGCGCCGAATCCCCCGTGATTTTTATTTACACCTCAATCGATTTTAAACAAACGGGAAATATAGTCGGCCAGAGGATTAAGCTTATCAGAAGCTCGCTTTAAAATAGGAGGAAATAACAACGAGGTGTTTATCGTGACAGACAATAGCCTGCATTCAACCAGCGTGCTTGCGCCGCGCTCGCATCTTATTGCCGATCTGGTGATGGGCAGACTAATACCTGCACCTATCTGGCGGCAGAAAAATTTTCGCCTTAAATTTCTGCTGCGTACGGCGTTATTTTATAGCCCCACCAAAGCAATGCTTGAGTCGCTTAGCGCCCGTGATGATTTTAATCAGCTTCTGACCGCGCAGGCGACCTTGCCGGGGAAAGTGCACCGTCAGTACCTGACGCGCGATCTTAACGCCTGGCAGAGGGCGATGGCGGTGATAAGTCATTATCGCTACATCGATACCCTGCAGGGGTCGCTGCTGGCGCATGCCATGACCGCGGTGAGCGAGGTCCCGCTGCTGACGCTGAACGGAAAAGACGACAGCCCGTTCACTCTCTCCGCCTCCTCAGCCGGGAAGGCTGAGCGCGAGGGCGAAACCACATTATGGCTACGCGACGGCGATCACACCCTGTTGGCCAGCGCAACCTTTAGCGTGACCTGGGACGGTGAAGCCTGGCAACTGGTCATCGGCGGCCTGCAGGGGCCACGGCGCCACGTTTCCCATGAGGTGATTAAGCAGGCCACTCGCGCCTGCTTCGGCCTGTTCCCGAAGCGCCTGCTGCTGGAGTTCATTTGGCTACTGGCCGCTCGCAGCGCTATCGAGTCGATTTATGGCGTCAGCGATAACGGCCATGTGTTCCGTGCCCTGCGCTATCGTCTGAGCAAGGGCCGCCATTTCCATGCCAGCTACGACGAGTTCTGGCAGTCCATCGATGGTAAGCCGGAAAGCGCGTGGCGCTGGCGGCTGCCGCAGCGTCTGGAACGAAAATCACTGGAGAGTATCGCCAGCAAAAAACGGGCCGAATACCGGCGTCGGTTCCAGCTGCTGGATCAGCTGGCTGAGCAGGTGGACATCCTGACGCAACCGCGTCATGGTGCGTAAATGTCGCTGCGGATAGCGCCGCGCTGACACGCGGCGTTTGCTTATTCGGTCGTTATTTCGCTACTATCATGGCCCCTGGCGCCATTGGATAGTGGTTGGCATGATGAGTAAAACCGAAATTTTCCTGCTGATTATTCTTGCGGTCATTCTGCTGGGCTGCGTATGGTTTATTTTTAGCGATGAAATTTGGCTTTTGCTCTGCTATCTCGAAAGTAAAATATATCCCACCTTTAGCGTCCCTGAATAATTTTAGCCGCTGTAAATAGCGGCGCATTCGCTTATTATTTTTAGCGATACGGTCGTTCATTGATAGCTAATCGCATGAATTGCCAAACCTATTAGACTTTGCTTATTTTATTTGTCATACAAATGTGTATACTAGCAGGCTTCCGATGTTGGCCCGCCAGTTAACCTGCACGCCGGGCCTGGTTAGGTGCAGGTTTTTTCTTTTCTCTTTCCACCCCAGCTTCAGATCTCTCCTTCCCGACGCCCCCCTTCCTCAGGATGCGATTTGTGTGTAAATGGATTGTGTATGCTAAAAACGGTGTGCTATAACGGGACATCCAGAGGCCAGCCTGGGGTTTGACTGACATGATGTCGCTGGCTATTGCGAAAGCAGAAGGTTACCGATAAAAAGAGACCGAATACGATTCCTGTATTCGGTCCAGGGAAATGGCTCTTGGGAGAGAGCCGTGCGCTAAAAGTTGGCATTAATGCAGGCTAAGTCGCCTTGCACTATAAGAATAGTTTAACGCGTCAGCTTTTCCAGTCCGTGGCCAATGTGGTCGTATAATTCCTGGGAAACGGCTGTCAGCCAGTAAAAAACCGCCACTGCCGTTATCCGGCAAGGGCGGTTTTTTTTATGCTATTACAGTAAGATAACGCGGAACGCTAGCAGAGCTTCTGCGCTCGCTCGATAAATGGCGCAAGGCTCATTTTTTGTCCCGGGTGCTGCGGATCGTCGATCTGGATCACCGAGATCGGCTGCGCGGTCGTCTTGCCGGCTTTAACCTGCTGTTCCGCGACGTCATTGAGCGGATACTGGACCAGCGTACTCGGGTTGATGGCGTAAAGCGCGTTACCCGGACGGCAGGTCAACATCACCTCTTCACGGTTGAACGCCCAACTCTCCTTCCCCACTTCAAAGCGGCTCACGGTGATAATTTGCGGCGCCGCCAGAGCAGCCCCGGAGCTTGCCAGTAACAACATGGTCAGAACAATTTTTTTCATGATTTTGCCAGTTAATTCAATAAGGTTCCCAGGTGGCAAACAGACTGACGGCCAGCAGCGCCAGCGCGCCCAGCCCTATCTCAGCCTGCGTGGTTCGCAGGATCAGGCTTTCCGCCCGCGAACCGCTTGCCGACATGCGCGGTACCAGAACATACCTGTTCACTAAGGCAATTACCACCATCCCGGCGACCAGCGCACATTTGATCAACAGCATGCGTCCCCAGGGCGAGGTTCCGATCACCGCCCCCTGGATCAACAGCGCATTGACCACGCCGCTGGCAAGGGTGCCGGCCACCGCCAGATGTCCATAACGCGAAAAGCGCGCCATGGTATAGACCGCAGCCTGACGCCAGCGCCCCTGCGCCAGACGCAGGCAGTAGATGAAGGGCAACAGGCCGCCGAACCAGCTGGCGACGCAGAAGAGGTGGACGGCATGATTAATCCGCTGCAGGGCGCCGAGTAAGCCATCGTGCATAGCAGCATGCCCAACCCCGGCGGAAAGCAGCAGCTGGGCCGCCAGCAGGGCCATCAGTTGCCTGGCGCCGTGATGGGGGCGGATCCACACCACGGCGAGAGCAGTCAACGCCAGCAGGATCTGCCAGATCCACACCCCGCCGAAGCGGGTACCCGCTACCGCCTGCCAAACGGCGGGCTGCCAGACATCCGCCCAGCCGTCGCCCATTATCCCCCCCTGCAGCAGATACAGCGCCACGGTTGAGAGCGCGCCAATCAACATCAGGGGGCGCAATAGCGGATAAAAGCGGTGCATCAGCACGCGCCTCAGCGGTACCGGCGCCCACCAGGCGCCATACAGCACGCAGCCAAAAGCCAACATCAGGGTGATAAAGTGCCCAAAACGCAGCGTGATATAGAGCCCGGTCAACATCGATCACTTCACGCTAAAAGTGTATTGCCCTTTGGTTTTATGGCCGTCAACCGAGACCACATGCCATGCTACGGTGTACTCCCCCGGAGGCAACGTTTCCGCCAGGGGTAAGGTGACCTGAGCGGGGTTGTCAGCGCTGCGGGTCAGTTTACCGGCGGCTACCGCGTGCTGCTGCGGACCGGTGACGGTCACGCCGCTGAAGGCCGGTTCGATCCCTTCTGAGAAACTGAGCGTCAGCGTCTGAGGGGGCGCGGTCAGTTGGGCACCCGCGGCGGGGATCTGCTGTTGCAGGTGAGCATGGGCGAAGGCGCCTGCCGCGGTTAACATACCGGCAAACGCAACGGAGAGGCGCAACGCGCGTCCAGCGAGGAGTCGCATATTCGTCATTCCCTTTTGTTATGTCTGTAGGACAGAGAATAACCCTGTATAATGGCAGAGTCGAGCTAAGCGTCAGCGCCTCGACCGGGTTTACCAGCACACTGGAGTTAATAATGGAAAGAAATCTGGCCAAAATTTCGCAAGCTGAGATGGATAAGGTCAACGTCGATCTCGCCGCCGCCGGCGTCGCCTTTAAGGAGCGATACAACATGCCGGTGGTCGCTGATTTGGTCGAGCGTGAGCAGCCCGCCCATCTGCGCGACTGGTTCCGCGAACGACTGATCGCCCATCGGCTGGCCTCTGTCTCGCTTTCCCGACTGCCCTGGGAGCCGAAGCAGAAATAATGCGCGCCCGCCTGCTCCCCATCGGTTGGCAAGACCACCCAATTCCTTTACGCTTGTTGTTTTGCTCTGGAGCGAGCCATGCTGCGCGTCATTGATACCGAAACCTGCGGCCTGCAGGGGGGCATCGTCGAAATCGCCTCGGTCGATATTGTCGACGGGCGAATCACTAACCCGATGAGCCATCTGGTGCGTCCTGATCGGCCCATCACGCCGCAGGCGATGGCTATCCACCGTATAACGGAAGAGATGGTCGCCGATAAGCCGTGGATTGAAGAGATTATTCCGCATTATCTTGGCAGCCCCTGGTATGTCGCGCACAACGCCAGCTTTGACCGCCGGGTGTTACCGGAGATGAGCGGCGAGTGGATTTGTACCATGAAGCTGGCCCGCCGCCTGTGGCCGGGGATCAAATACAGCAATATGGGGTTATATAAATCACGTAAGCTGAATGTGGCGACCCCGCCGGGGCTGCATCACCACCGCGCGCTGTATGACTGCTATATCACCGCCGCGCTGCTGCTGGATATCATCAACGTTTCCGGCTGGACGCCTGACGAAATGGCCGATATCACCGGCCGCCCGGCGCTGCTCACCACCTTTACCTTCGGCAAATACCGGGGTAAAGCGGTGGCCGAAATTGCTGAAAACGACCCCGGCTACCTGCGCTGGTTATTCAACAATCTCGACCGGATGAGCCCCGAACTGCGTCTGACCCTCAAACACTACCTCGGGGAATAATCGTCACACAGCCGCTTTTCCCGGCAGTGTCCCCTGCGCCAGGGCAATGAAAAAGGCATACTCCAGGGCCACCCCTTCATAGCTTTTAAAGCGCCCGGATTTGCCGCCATGGCCGGAATCCATATCGGTACAGAGCAGCAGCAGGTTATCGTCGGTTTTCAGTTCCCGCAGTTTGGCCACCCATTTCGCCGGCTCCCAGTATTGCACCTGGGAATCGTGCAGTCCGGTGGTGACCAGCATATGCGGATAAGCCTGCGCCCGGACGCCGTCGTAGGGGCTGTAGCTTTTCATGTAGTGGTAATAGGTTTCATCCTGTGGATTCCCCCACTCTTCAAATTCCCCGGTGGTCAGTGGAATAGATTCGTCCAACATGGTGGTCACCACATCGACGAACGGCACCTGGGCTATCACGCCATGAAACAGCTCAGGACGTTCGTTAACGGCCACGCCCATCAGCATCCCGCCGGCGCTGCCCCCCATGCCATAGCAGAGCTGCGGATCGCCGTACCCCTGGGCCAGCAGCGCGTCACAGACGTCCAGATAGTCGTTGAAGGTATTTTTCTTACACAGAAATTTGCCGTCCTCATACCACTGCTGCCCCAGCTCGCCCCCGCCGCGGACATGGGCGATGGCGTAGACAAAGCCGCGGTTGAGCAGGCTCAGCCGGCTGGCGCTGAAATCGGCATCGATACTCTCGCCATACGAGCCGTAGCCATAGACCAGCAGCGGATTGCTCCCTTTGCGGAAATGGTCGCGATGGTAGACCAGCGATACCGGAACCTCGACGCCATCGCGGGCGGTCACCCACAGGTGTTCGCTCTGGTAGCAGCTCGTGTCCAACCCCTTCACCTCCTGCTGCTTGATAACCCGCCGCTCGCCGGTATCCATGTCCAGTTCAAACAGGGTGTCTGGCGTAGTCATGGAGGAATACCCGTAGCGCAGGCGCGACGTTTCAGGTTCCGGATTATAGGCAAGCCAGGTGACATAGGCCGGATCGTCAAAGGCGATCCCTACCACCTCCCGGGTCTTGCGGTTAATTTGCCGCAGGCTGGTCAGGCCGCGCTGGCGCTCCTCGACGACCAGCCAGTCAGTAAACAGGGTAAATCCTTCGAGCATCACGTCGTGACGCGGCGGGATCAGCGTGATCCACTGATCTTCATCGCGCAGCACAGTACGGTAGAGGCCAAAATTCTTCCCCTCGCGGTTGGATCGCAGATAGAACGCGTGCTGATAGTGATCGAGGCTGTATTCGTGATCTTTCCGCCGCGGCAGGAAGCAGACCGGCTCGGCGTCAGGGAGTTCGGCGTTGAGCAGTAATGCTTCACTGGTGGTGGCGCTGGAGAGATAAATCACCACGAACTGCTGGGAAGTGGTCTTATGTACGCTGACGTAGAAGGTCTCATCTTTTTCTTCATAGACCAGCACATCACTCTGCGCCGTGGTACCCACCGTGTGGCGCCAGACCTGATAAGGCAGCAGTGTGGTGGGATGTTTACGCACGTACCACACAAAGCGGGAATCATTGCTCCAGGCAAACCCGGAGGTAACATTTTCCAGGATCTCCGGGTACCATTCACCGCTGCTAAGGTTGCAGAAGCGCAGGCCATACTGGCGGCGGGAAAGATAATCCTCCGCCACCGCCATCAATTGGTTATTCGGCGCGACGCCCAGTCCGCCAAGGGTGTAGAACTCACTCTTCGCCGCCCGCTGGTTGCCGTCGAGCAGGATCTCCCACTCGTCCCACTCCTCTTTGAGCACCGACTGGCGCTGATAGATGGCGTATTCACAGCCCGGCTCGTAAACCTGACGGTAGCGAAAACCATTTTTACTGTAAGGGGCGGAGACTTCCCGTTGCGGAATGCGGTCGATAATTTCTTTCAGCAGACGTTCCTGCAGGCTGAGCTGCGAATCCATCACCCGCTTGCCATAGGCGTTCTCCGCGTGCAGGTACTCCAGCACGTCAGGTCGCGCGCGCTCATCGTCGCGCAGCCAGTAATAGTTATCGATGCGTGTATCGCCATGCAAGGTCATGGCGTGAGGGATCCGTTTGGCTTTAGGTGGCATGTTGTTCTTCTGCTGCTTTATCGTGACACAAGAGCATTCAGGTCACACGGCGGCGCCTGAATGATGACGTGTCTATAAGGGTGGCAAAAGACGCGGGCGATGCAAGCGAAACGTGATAATTTAGACGCTTAGCGCTTGTTTTTGTGACTGGATATCCTGTTCTATATCGGCCCGGACATCCTTTGGCAGTGACAAAGCATCTCCCAGCGCGTTCAGATAGCTGCGTTCCATAAAGTGGTCGATATCAATGACCGCGCAGCTGACGTAGTAGATCTCCAGTGCCTCCTGCGGATCAACGATGCCCTCCGCCAGACGCTGAGGATCCAGCGGTTGGGCCAGCGCCTGGTCGATCAGCACCCGGGCCTGAACGTCGATATTGGCCGCCCGCAGCTGGGCTTCAATATTAGCCCGTTCGTGGTCATCTATATGACCATCGCTCCTGGCGGCAAAAACCAGCGCGGTGATCAGTCGCACGCTGCGCGGATCAACATCCGCCGGCACGGCAGCCGGCGTGTTCGCCCCGGGGACAGGCGCGTTTTGAGCGCGCATCTTCTGCTGATACTTGTTCCATAACACCGTACCCGCCACCGCCCCACCGCCAGCCAGCAGCGCGCTGGTGCCGTACTTCGCCAGCAGTTTGCGTGAGGATTTACTGGCCACCAGCAACCCGGCCAGCCCGCCAATCGCGCCGGGCAGCAGTGCGCTCCCTTTTGACGACTCGCCTGTCGATGACGCGCCCTGCTGCCCGAGCAGCGACTGCAGTTGATTAAGCCAGTTAGCCATGGTTTTCCTCTCAGGTGATAAAACACTGCTATCAGCCTAAACGACGCGATGTCAGGAAATGTTAGATCTGGCTAAAGATGCGCAAAGGTGGGCGCGGCAGACAAATCCCTGCCAAGCCAGGCCATAGCTGGCTGCCGCCAGTCAGGCCACTTTCGCCTTACGCGCTTTGGTCGCTGGCGCCGCGGCGTCTTCCGCTGGAGAAGCCTCTTCTGCCGCCGACGGCGCGGGTGAGTCGTGCGCGGACGCATCCTGCTCCGGCAATCGGCCGACGCGCAGGATATGCTGCAGCGCCTCTTTTCGCTCTGCCAGCCACATCGCCATGGTGTCACGCTGGGCGTCATCCATCTCCAGCGGCGATGCCACCAGCCAGTCATTCAGCACCTCTGCCAGATCGAGCATTTTGTCGTAAGCGTCGGCCTCTTTTTTGCTGGCAAAAGACATTTTTTCCTCACCTTCGCGGATCACAACATATTTAATTTCAACCGCCATGCTGCAGCCTCTCAATACTGTATTTTTATACAGTATAACAAATTTCCTCTCCGGACTCAACTCACGCGCGTAAAGACAGACGCAAACGTTTTCGTTTATAATCGGCAGCATCTTTTTTTACTGCGGAAGAGAGTTATGACTGTATTAGGCACCGCGCTGCGCCCGGCAGCCACCAAAGTAATGCTGTTAGGTTCCGGCGAGCTGGGCAAAGAAGTCGCTATTGAATGTCAGCGTCTGGGCATTGAAACTATCGCCGTCGACCGCTACCCCGATGCCCCGGCGATGCAGGTCGCCCACCGCGCCCATGTCATCAATATGCTGCACGGCGAGAGCCTGCGCGCTCTGATTGAACAGGAAAAACCCGATTACATCGTGCCGGAGATCGAAGCTATTGCTACCGATACCCTGGTTGAACTGGAACAGGCCGGGCAGAAAGTAGTCCCCACGGCGCGGGCGGCTAAGCTCACCATGAACCGCGAAGGCATTCGCCGCCTGGCGGCAGAAGAGCTGCAGCTCCCCACCTCCAGCTATCGCTTTGCCGACAGCGAAGAAGGCTTCCGCGCGGCGGTCACCGACATCGGTTTGCCGTGCATCGTCAAACCAGTGATGAGCTCCTCCGGCAAAGGTCAGAGCTTTATCCGCTCGGCTGACCAGCTCAGCGAAGCCTGGCGCTATGCGCAGCAGGGCGGCCGCGCCGGCGCCGGGCGGGTGATCGTCGAGGGGGTGGTGAATTTCGATTTCGAAATCACCCTGCTCACCGTCAGCGCCGTCGACGGCGTGCATTTCTGCGCCCCGGTTGGCCATCGCCAGGAAGACGGCGATTACCGTGAGTCCTGGCAACCGCAGCAGATGAGCGACCTGGCCCTCGAACGTGCCCAGGCCATCGCCCGCAAGGTAGTGCTGGCGCTGGGGGGTCATGGCCTGTTTGGCGTGGAACTGTTCGTATGCGGCGACGAGGTGATCTTCAGCGAAGTTTCCCCGCGCCCACACGACACCGGCATGGTAACGCTGATCTCGCAGGATCTCTCGGAATTCGCCCTGCACGTTCGTGCCTTTCTTGGACTGCCCGTCGGCGCTATCCGCCAGTATGGTCCGGCCGCTTCCGCAGTGATCCTTCCGCAGCTGACCAGTCAGAACGTCAGCTTTGGCCAGCTGCAATCGGCCGTCGGGGCTGGCCTGCAGCTGCGACTGTTCGGCAAGCCCGAGATTGACGGTACCCGCCGCCTGGGGGTGACCCTCGCCGTTGCCGATTCGGTTGAAGAGGCCGTAGCGCGGGCTAAAACCGCCGCCGCTGCGGTCATCGTCGAAGGCTAAAGACAAAAAAACCCGGTCGCGTTGCCGCTGACCGGGTTGTCGACCCTGAGGCGCGGTTTACTTCGCGCCTTCCACCGCTTCACGCGCCAGGGTGGTGATGCGATCGTAGTCGCCGGCCTCCAGCGCGTCGGCTGGCACCAGCCAGGAACCGCCGATGCACAGCACGCTATTCAGCGCCAGGTAGTCACGGTAGTTGGCCGGAGAAATACCGCCGGTAGGGCAGAAACGAATGTGGCCGAACGGACCAGCAATCGCCTGCAGGGCTTTCACGCCGCCGTTGGCTTCCGCCGGGAAGAATTTAAACTCTTTCAGACCATACTGCATACCCAGCATCAGCTCGGAAACCGTGCTGATCCCCGGGATCAGCGGAATGGTGCCGTCTTCGGTCGCCGCTTTCAGCAGGGATTCGGTCAGTCCCGGGCTGATAGCGAACTGCGCGCCAGCTTCCGTTACCGCTTTCAGTTGCTCGACGTTGGTGACCGTGCCCGCGCCGACAATCGCGTCCGGCACTTCTTTAGCAATCGCGCGGATCGCTTCCAGGGCGCACTCGGTGCGCAGGGTGACTTCCAGCACGCGCACGCCGCCCGCGACCAGCGCTTTCGCCATCGGTACCGCATGCTCCAGCTTTTTCACCACGATAACCGGGACAACCGGACCGGAGGTGAGGATTGCTTCTGCTGTTGTTTTCCAGTTTTTCATCAGGATTTTCTCTCGCCAGATCTAGAAATAAAATCGTCTTAAAAAGTGATGCAGGTTGCGCCCTGCTCCGCGCCAGAGAGCTTCTCACGCAGCGCCCCAAACATCTCCCTACCGGTTCCCACGCGCGACGCGCTGAGGTCAGGGATATGCGGCTGACGCGCCGCCAGTTCGGCATCGTCCACCAGCAGCGTCAGTTCTCCCGTCTGCCCGTTCACGCGAATCACATCGCCATCGCGCACCTTCGCCAGCAACCCACCATCATAGGCTTCAGGCGTGACATGGATTGCTGACGGGACTTTACCGGAGGCGCCAGAGAGTCGGCCATCGGTCACCAGCGCTATTTTGAAACGGCGGTCCAATAATACACCAAGTGGCGGCATAAGTTTATGTAATTCTGGCATCCCGTTCGCTTTTGGCCCCTGATGACGGACCACCACCACACAATCTTTATCCAGCAGGCCCGCTTCAAAGGCCGGCAATACGTCGTGTTGGCTCTCGAACACCACCGCCGGCGCTTCGATCACCTGATTCTCCACCGGGACAGCCGAGGTTTTCATTACCGCGCGCCCCAGGTTGCCGCTCAGCACCTTGGTGCCGCCGTGACGGGAGAACGGTTTCTCGAAGGTCGCGATGACCTGATCGTCAAGCGGCGCTGTCGCCCCTTCACGCCAGTCCAGCTCGCCGTTGTTGAGCCACGGCTCCAGGGTATAACGCGACAGACCAAAGCCAGCGACGGTGTGAACATCCTCATGCAGCAGGCCGCCTTTCAGCAGCTCGCGCACCAGTACCGGAACGCCGCCCGCCGCCTGGAAGTGGTTGATATCCGCCGGGCCGTTGGGATAGAGGCGCGCCAGCAGCGGCACCACGTCTGACAGGTCAGAGAAATCGTCCCAGTTAATGATGATCCCCGCCGCGCGGGCCATCGCCACCAGGTGCATGGTATGGTTGGTAGAGCCACCGGTCGCCAGCAGCGCCACGATGCCGTTGACCACCACTTTTTCATCGAACATTTTCCCCAGCGGCATCCACTCGTTGCCATTGCCGGTCATGCGGGTGACCTGGCGTGCGGCAGCGGCGGTCAGCGCGTCCCGCAGCGGGGCATCCGGATGGACGAAGGACGATCCCGGCAGTTGCATGCCCATAAACTCAACCACCATCTGGTTGGTGTTCGCCGTCCCGTAGAAAGTACAGGTGCCCGGCGCGTGATACGAGGCGGCTTCAGACTCCAGCAGCGCCATACGATCCACTTTACCTTCCGCGTACAGCTGGCGAATGCGGACCTTCTCTTTATTAGCCAGGCCGCTGGCCATTGGGCCGGAGGGAATAAAGACCGACGGCAGATGGCCGAAAGAGAGTGCCGCCATGGTCAGGCCAGGAACAATTTTATCGCATACCCCGAGGTATAGCGCGCCATCGAACATGTTATGCGACAGGCCGATTGCGGCGGACATGGCGATCACTTCGCGGCTCAGCAATGAGAGCTCCATACCATCCTGCCCCTGGGTTACGCCGTCGCACATTGCCGGCACGCCGCCGGCCACCTGGCCGACCGCATTGGCGCTATGCAGCGCTTTACGGATGATGTCCGGATAGTGTTCGTAGGGCTGGTGAGCGGACAACATATCGTTGTAGGAGGTAATGATGGCGATATTGTTGCGCAACATGCTTTTCAGAGAGGCTTTGTCGTCAGCCTGACAGGCCGCGAAACCGTGAGCCAGATTGCCGCAGGCCAGTTGCGCACGATGCACGGTGTCGGTTTTGGCCTGGTTAATCCTTGCGAGGTAAGCCGCGCGGGTGTCACGCGACCGTTCGATAATGCGATTTGTTACCCGTAACATTGCCGAATTCATAAAGGCTCCTCAAATTTGTATCTGTCCGGCCGCTGCGTGATGACGTATTTTTGTGCTAAAGGCCAACAACACCAGCGCTCAGGGGCAAAATGTCTGAAAGCAGTGTAATAAAAAAAGCCCCGTGGGTGAATCCTCACGGGGCTTAAAAGATTAAAAAGCGTGCGACTTTCTGCGTCAGATCATGTTACCGGTAAAATAACCCTGACGGATTAGGCTGCGAGCTTACTCGAACTCGTTCCATGAGCGGCCGTCACGGGTGATCATCGCCACCGACGCAACCGGTCCCCAGGTCCCTGCCTGATACGGTTTCGGCGCATCGCGGTCGGCAGCCCAGGCTTCGGTGATGGAATCCACCCATTTCCACGCCTCTTCCACTTCATCACGGCGGACGAACAGCGCCTGGATACCGCGCATGGTCTCCAGCAGCAGACGCTCATAAGCATCGGCCAGGTGCGTCTGGTTGAAGGTCTCGGAGTAGCTCAGATCCAGCTTGGTGATCTGCAGATTATGCTTATGGTCGAGGCCCGGCACTTTGTTCAGCACCTGGATATCCACCCCTTCGTCCGGCTGCAGACGAATGGTCAGCTTGTTCTGCGGCAGCTCCTGCCAGGTCTCTTTAAACAGGTTCAGCTCCGGAGTTTTGAAGTAAACCACTACCTCAGAGCATTTGGTCGGTAGACGTTTGCCGGTGCGCAGATAGAACGGTACGCCGGCCCAGCGCCAGTTATCGATATCGACGCGGATAGCCACGAAGGTTTCGGTGTTACTGGTTTTGTTGGCGCCCTCTTCTTCCAGGTAGCCCGGCACTTTTTTGCCCTGGGCAAAGCCGGCGGTGTACTGGCCGCGAACGGTTTTCTCACGCACGTTGGAGCGATCAATGCGGCGCAGGGATTTCAGGACCTTGACCTTTTCATCACGGATGCTGTCGGCGCTGAGATCGGACGGCGGTGACATGGCAATCATGCACAGGATCTGCAGCAGGTGGTTCTGGATCATGTCGCGCATCTGCCCGGCCTGGTCGAAGTAACCCCAGCGCCCTTCAATACCCACCTCTTCCGCGACGGTGATTTCGACATGGTCGATAGTGCGGCAGTCCCAGTTATTGACGAACAGAGAGTTGGCAAAGCGCAGCGCCAGCAGGTTGAGGACCGTCTCTTTACCGAGGTAGTGGTCGATACGGTAGACCTGGCACTCTTCAAAAAACTCGCCGACCTGGTCGTTGATTTCACGCGAGGTTTCCAGCGAGGTACCCAGCGGTTTTTCCATCACCACGCGCGCAGGCTTGGCATTGAGCTTCGCTTCGCCCAGACCTTTGCAGATCGCGCCAAAGGTGCTCGGCGGCATGGCGAAATAGTTGATGGTGACACGGTTCTGTTGATCCAGCATCTCACCCAGACGCGTGAAGCCGCTGGTGTCATTGACGTCAAGATTACAGAACTCCAGGCGTCCGCTCAGGGAATCCCACAAACCCTCATCAATTTTTTCCTTCATGAAGGTTTCCAGCGCTTCGCGCACGACTTTGGTGTAAGCCGCTTTATCCCAATCGGCACGGCCGACGCCAATGATGCGGGTGTCGGCGTGGATCTGGCCCGCTTTTTCAAGCTGATACAGGGAAGGCAACAATTTACGTCGCGCCAGGTCGCCCTTCGCGCCGAAAATGACCAGGTCGCATGCCTGGGCCGTTTGCGTTACCGCCATGTCATTCTCCTCAGTTGATAGTCTGGTGCTTCTGCCAGGCTATATTTGTAATTTTCTTACACTGCACTGTACTGTGTTTACGTATTTCCCGAAAGCCTTCCCCTTCGTTTGCGGCGGTAAAACCGCACAGGGTGAAAACATTCGGCGATGATTTGGGCATCTGGCTGATATTGTTCGTTGTTTGTACCTGTTTCAGGTCAGTAAAATACGACTCTGATCATGTAATGAAAAAAAACAACATTATTTCACGTCATTCCTCACCGCTTGCGCTTGCGGAGGGGTATATTCTTGCTAAAACGCCCGATGATTTCACCCATTAATGAAATCGTTTCCATTGATGAGCGCCCTGTTACTAATGAACATGCTGGAAAAAATCCAGTCCCGACTGGAACACCTTAGCAAATCTGAACGCAAAGTGGCGGAAGTGATCCTCGCCACCCCCGCGCAGGCCATTCATTCGAGCATCGCCGCCCTCGCCCTTGAGGCCGGGGTGAGCGAACCGACCGTCAATCGCTTCTGCCGCAGTCTCGAAACCCGCGGGTTTCCTGATTTTAAACTGCACCTTGCCCAGAGCCTCGCGCACGGCACGCTCTATGTTAACCGGAATGTTGATGAAGACGACAGCGTTGAGTCATACACGGGAAAAATATTCGAATCGGCCATGGCGAGTTTAGATCAGGTCCACCATTCTCTCGACATGTCGGCGGTGAATCGCGCGGTGGATCTGCTGACTCAGGCCAAAAAAATCGCCTTTTTCGGCCTCGGTTCCTCGGCGGCGGTCGCCCATGATGCGATGAACAAATTTTTCCGCTTTAACGTGCCGGTCATCTATTCCGACGACATTGTCCTGCAACGCATGAGCTGTATGAATTGCGATGACGATGATGTGGTGGTGATTATCTCGCATACCGGAAGAACCAAGAGCCTGGTGGAGCTGGCGCAGCTGGCCCGTGAAAACGATGCCATGGTGATCGCCCTCACCTCCGCCGGTACCCCCCTGGCCCGGGAAGCCACGCTCGCCATCACCCTCGATGTCCCGGAAGATACCGACATCTATATGCCGATGGTCTCCCGTCTCGCCCAGCTGACCGTCATCGACGTATTGGCGACGGGGTTTACGCTGCGTCGAGGGGCAAAATTCAGAGATAACTTGAAGAGGGTCAAGGAAGCGCTGAAGGAATCGCGTTTTGATAAAGAACCGTTCGTACCCAGTGATAATCAATAAAAGTTGATAACAAGCAGTACCCCATTACACCTTCGATAACGATCCGGCTGTGCGACGTTGCAGGCTGGCGCTACCGAATCCATGTTCACGCAACACCAAAGTTGTATCAGTCAACGGAGTATTACATGTCCAGAAGGCTTCGCAGAACCAAAATCGTTACTACCTTAGGCCCAGCAACTGACCGCGATAACAACCTGGAAAAAGTTATCGCCGCGGGCGCAAACGTAGTGCGTATGAACTTCTCTCACGGCACCCCGGAAGATCATCAGCTCCGTGCCGACAAAGTGCGTGAGATTGCGGCAAAACTGGGCCGTCACGTGGCCATCCTCGGCGACCTCCAGGGACCAAAAATTCGCGTATCGACCTTCAAAGAAGGCAAAATTTTCCTCAACGTCGGCGATAAATTCCTGCTCGACGCTAACCTTGGTAAAGGTGAAGGCGACAAAGAGAAAGTCGGGATCGACTACAAAGGCCTGCCGGCGGACGTCGTGCCGGGCGATATCCTGCTGCTCGACGATGGTCGCGTGCAGCTGAAAGTCCTCGAAGTTCAGGGGATGAAAGTGTTCACTGAAGTGACCGTCGGCGGCCCGTTGTCCAACAACAAAGGGATCAACAAGCTGGGCGGCGGCCTGTCTGCCGAAGCGCTGACCGACAAAGACAAGGCCGATATCGTCACCGCCGCCAAAATCGGCGTCGACTACCTGGCGGTCTCTTTCCCGCGCTGCGGCGAAGACCTGAACTACGCCCGTCGCCTGGCGCGCGATGCCGGCTGCGATGCGAAAATCGTCGCCAAAGTTGAGCGTGCGGAAGCGGTCTGCGATCAGGATGCGATGGACGACGTGATCCTCGCCTCCGATGTGGTCATGGTTGCGCGCGGCGACCTCGGCGTCGAAATCGGCGATCCAGAGCTGGTGGGTATCCAGAAAGCGCTGATTCGTCGTGCCCGTCAGCTGAACCGTTCCGTCATTACCGCCACCCAGATGATGGAGTCGATGATCACCAACCCGATGCCGACTCGTGCGGAAGTGATGGACGTGGCCAACGCCGTGCTGGATGGCACCGATGCGGTGATGCTCTCTGCGGAAACCGCTGCCGGTCAGTACCCGTCGGAAACCGTGGCCGCGATGGCGCGCGTGTGTCTGGGCGCCGAAAAAATCCCCAGCCTCAACGTCTCCAAACACCGTCTGGACGTCCAGTTTGACAACGTAGAAGAAGCGATTGCTATGTCGGCGATGTATGCCGCCAACCACCTGAAAGGCATCACGGCCATCATCACCATGACCGAATCGGGCCGCACCGCGCTGATGACCTCGCGCATCAGCTCCGGTCTGCCGATTTTCGCCCTTTCCCGCCACGAGCGCACCCTGAACCTGACCGCACTCTACCGCGGGGTGACCCCGGTGTTCTTCGACAGCCAGAATGACGGGGTAGCCGCTGCGCACGATGCCGTCAATCTGCTGCGGGACAAAGGCTACCTGGTCTCTGGTGACCTTGTGGTCGTTACCCAGGGTGACGTGATGAGCACCATCGGCAGCACCAACACCACCCGTATCCTCACCGTCGAGTAAGCCTCGGTGTCGACCTGCCAGCGATGCGCTGGCAGGTTTTTTTTTGCCCACTATCTGGCAGATTACACCACCCAGCTCAACAACAGCGTCGCGGCGATCACCGTCGACGCCCCGCCGATCCGCGTCGCAATCTGGGCAAACGGCATCAATCCCATCCTGTTTGACGCCGAGAGGATGGCCACATCTCCGGTTCCTCCAAGGCCGCTATGGCAGCTGGTCACAATGGCGGCTTCCACCGGATACATATTCAGGCGAGCAGCGATAAAGAAACCGCTCAGCGCCATGGCAATAACGATGGAGCCGCAAACCACGACGTAGCCAACGGAGAAGACCGAGACCACGCTCTCCAGCGGCACATACAGCATGCCCAGGCCGATCATCAGCGGCCACACCAGCGCGGCGGAGACAAACTTGTAGCAGCTGTGCGCCCCCAGCTCCATCGCCGCCGGGATAACGTTGGTATATTTGCAGAAGACGGCCGCCAGAATCATCAGCACCGGCCCGGGAATATGCACCACCTTCTCCAGCAGACCACCGACGATGAAAAACGCGCAAATCATCAGCAACCCGGCGCCCATCAGCTGAAAATCGGTGGGCTGGGTACTCTGATGCTGCGCAAAGACGCTATTATCGTCATGGCTGCGGATCAGCATCCCATTGCCGGAGAGCGCCGGACGACGTGCGCCCATGCGCGCCAGAAAACCAGCGCAGATAATGGCGAAAATATTCCCAACCACCGCGGCCGGCGCCAGCTGGGCAACATAGACATCAGGTGTTTGCCCGAGAATGGCCGAATAAGCCAGCGACAAAGGCAGGATCCCTTCGCCAATGCCGCCGCCGATAATCGGCACGATGATAAAAAAGAAGGTGTGGTAAATACTGTAGCCAAATAAGCTGCCCACCAGCAGGCCGGTTAATATTGCCGCCCCGGTCCCGGCCACCAGCGGGACAAACATACGCACCATCCCCTGGATCAGAATAGTGCGGTTCATTCCCAGAATACTCCCAACGACCAGGCAGGCGATGACGAAATAGAGGAGATTGGCCTCCTTCATCAGCAAATGCACGGTATCGAGCGTATGGGCTTCAAACACGCCAAAGTAGACCAATACTGAGGGCATCATCAGACACAATATGGCCGGCCCGCCAATGTCTTTTAGTACTGGCACCATGCGGCCAATCTTAGCCAGCGCGAATCCCAGGGTCATAATGACCGCCAGTCCGCCAATCATATTTTTCGGCAGCAGGCCCGCGCTCGCAGAGAGCGCGACGATCGCAGCGATACCAATAAAGAGCGTTAAAGGCACGGCACCAACGTCGATATTGGATAAAAGTCGTGTCGATTGGCCGTTCGGTTGCGTTTTATCTATCGGGTGGTTGAGTGAATTATTTTCCATATTTTTACCTGAATGATAAGGAGGTAGCGTAGGGTAGTAACGCAATATTAAAATTTGCGTAGCAACATAAATGAAATAGCACTAAACACCGGCTCACCAAAATACACTCAAAACGGTAGCACAGGCGTTTAAAACAAAAAATGACAAACGGATTTCTTCTGTTGGCTTTGTGACTAAACTATAAAATTGATTTTAAGTAATTTAATTTATCGTCATAAAGCTAAAGTTTTCATCAATAGTGAAATTTAAATGCCATAGATACAACCCCATGATTTAACCCTGTTTTCTTTATTTGTAAGTAAAGTATCCGAGACGAAATTATTTAAAGGCAGGCGACTGTGATGACTATCACCTTTTAAATATTACGGGATCGCTAGATTGGCGACACAACAACCCGATAAAATATGTCAGGACATCTTATGCCTTCACTACTCTTACAATCTCTTTTCCCATTGGTATTTATCATGCTGCTGGGATGGCTTAGCGGTAAACTAGGCTATACCCGGCGCGAGGATGCCTCCGTTCTGGCCACGGTGGTGATCCGCTTTGCGCTTCCGTTCCATCTTTTTATCGGCGCGTTAAATACCCATCCCGATAAAATTAAAAACTTCACCTTTATGGCGGTGTTAGTCATTGGCCTGATGGGGTCCTATTTTCTCACGCTGCTGATCTCACGCTATGTTTTCCGTCATGATATTAAAACCAGCGCGATTCAGTCGCTGGTTTGCGCCTTCCCCGATATGGCCTACTTTGGCGCGCCCGTGCTGGCGGTACTGATAGGTCCGGAGGGTTTTCTCGGCGTGCTTATCGGAAACCTGGTGACCAGCGTATTGATGATCCCCCTGACTATTATCCTGATTCGCATGGGAGACAAGCACCGGAGCGCGGATGAACCCCAGCTTCACGCCGGGCAGCTGATCCTGCAAAACCTACTGAAGGCCGTGAGAAACCCCATCGTCTGGATCCCAATTTCCGGCGTATTGCTCAGCCTGGCGGGAGTCCAGCTGCCACCTATGCTCAGTATGCCTATTGAAATGGTGGGTAAAATCGCCGGCGGTCTGTCACTGTTCGCCCTGGGACTGCTGTTTTACGGCGAACGCCCGACGGTCAATATTCAAACCTGTACCAATATCAGTATCAAAAATCTGATCCAACCGGCAATGATGGCCCTGGCCGGACTGGCCTTTGGGCTCAGTCATACCTTAATGCAACAGGTTATTATCATCGGCGCGACGCCTTCCGCCATCGCGGCAGGGATGTTTGCGCTGCGCAGCGATACCTATATTGAGCCGGCCTCATCCTCTATTTTGCTGGGTACCGCCATCGGCGTCGTCACCGAAGGCATCATGATTTATCTCATTTCGTAATCACGGAAATAAAACACCAAGACATCAGGCAATGTTTTAATTTGATATTCAGGAGTCATCCAATGTTAGCCACAGAAACCTTATACACTCCCTATAACGGTGCCGTCCTGCTGGAAAATCCGTTATTAAATAAAGGCCTTGCTTTTACCGAAAGTGAACGCACGGCATTTAATCTTCAGGGACTGTTACCCCATAATGTTGAAACCATTGAAGAACAAACCGAGCGCGCATGGGGCCAGTTTTGCCAGTTCAAAAAGAGTATTTCGCGCCATATCTATCTCAGGAATATTCAGGATACTAACGAGACATTATTCTATAACCTGCTGCGTAGTCATATGAAAGAAACGCTGCCGGTGATCTATACCCCGACGGTGGGTGAAGCGTGTGAACATTTCTCAGAAATATATCGCCGGGGACGCGGTTTGTTTATTTCCTGGCCCAACCGTCACCAGATTGACGAAATGCTGCAGGGATTTTCCCGCAATGATATCAAAGTCATTGTCGTGACCGATGGCGAGCGCATTCTGGGGCTGGGCGACCAGGGGATTGGTGGCATGGGGATCCCCATTGGCAAACTCTCGTTATATACCGCCTGCGGGGGCATTCACCCGGCATCCACGCTGCCTATCATGCTAGATGTCGGCACCAACAACCCGCAGCATCTGGAGGATCCGCTGTATATGGGCTGGCGCCATCCGCGCATCAGCGACGAGCAGTACCTGGAGTTTATGGACATGTTTGTCCATGCCATTCAGCAACGTTGGCCGAATGTATTACTTCAGTTTGAAGACTTTGCCCAAAAGAATGCCACGCGACTGCTCAACCGCTATCGTCACCAGCTGTGCTGTTTTAACGATGATATCCAGGGCACCGCCGCCGTGACCTCAGGGACGCTGATCGCCGCCGCGGCCGCGGCCGGGACGCCGATCCGCGACCAGCGGGTAGTTTTCCTTGGCGGCGGTTCGGCCGGATGCGGCATTGCGGAAAAAATCATTGCGCTGATGGTGGATGATGGGCTTTCGCAGGAGGAAGCACGCCGCCGTATCTTTATGGTTGACCGCTTTGGCCTGCTGACGGATGAGATGCCCAATCTGCTCGATTTTCAGCGCGACCTCGTCACGCCGCGAGCCAGTATTGCCCACTGGGATACCGAGTCCGCCCAACTGTCGCTGATGGATGTCGTACGCAACGTCCACCCTACCGTACTGATTGGCGTGTCTGGTCAGCCGGGGTTGTTTAGCGAAGAGATAGTGAAGGAGATGCATCGGCACTGCCCGCGTCCGATTATTATGCCGCTCTCTAACCCCACCTCCCGGGCCGAAGCCCAGCCGAAGGATTTGCTGGAGTGGACCCGGGGAAGCGCGCTGATCGCCACCGGCAGCCCGTTCGAACCCGTCTTCTACGACGGCAAAACCTACGATATCGCTCAGTGCAACAACGCCTATATTTTTCCCGGTCTGGGGCTGGGGATCCTCGCCAGTAAAGCGCAGCGCGTCACGGAAGCGATGCTGATCACCTGCAGTAAAACCCTGGCAGCCCACTCGCCTTTGGCGAGCCGTGAAACCGGTGCTTTACTGCCGCCGGTTGAAGAGATCGAAATGATTTCCCGGGCTATTGCCGCAGAGGTCGCTCGCGCCGCGCAGCGGGACGGCGTTGCGCCGCAGATTGACGAGGCACAGCTGGCGGCGAATATCGATAAAACCTTCTGGCGAGCGCGCTACACCGCCTATAAACGATCGTCATTCTGATCGTCATTCCTCAACTCATCTTGCGGGAAGCCGGCTGGCTTCCCGCCACACCGGGGAACCACGCATGTTCAATGTGCTGATCGTCGATGATGATCCCATGGTAGCCGACCTGAACCGGCTGTTTATCAGCCGGGTAGCTGATTTTCACTGCTGCGGGGTGGCGGCGACGATCGGCGACGCCAAAGCGATGCTAAGCCATCTGGCGCAGGTCGATCTACTGCTGCTGGATGTCTATATGCAACAGGAGAATGGCCTGGACCTGCTGCCGGCGCTTCGCGCAGATGGGCGGAATATTGACGTCATCATGATGACGTCTGCCGCCGATACGCTCACGCTACAAACGGCGCTGCACTATGGCGTGGTGGATTACCTGATTAAACCGTTTCAGTTTCCGCGCTTTGAGGAGGCCCTGCAGGCATGGCGCAAAAAGCGTGAGGTGACGCAGGCGAAATCCTGTTATGCCCAGGCGGATATCGACACCCTGCTGCGCCGCGGGATCCCGCAACAGGAAAGCGCCCGCCGCCTGCCGAAAGGGCTGACGCCGCAAACCCTTCGCCTGGTGTGCCAGTGGATTGACGACCATCAGGCGCGCGATTTTTCGACCAACGAGCTGGCGGCGGCGCTGCAGATATCCAGGGTGTCATGCCGTAAATACCTGATTTGGCTGGAGCAGATAAACGTGCTCTTCACGACCAATCACTACGGTATCACTGGCCGCCCGGAGTATCGCTACCGGCTTGTCGTCGAGAACCTGATGTTACTGACGCAATATAGCCAGTGAGCCAGGAACGCCCACTGGCTCTCTTTTAGACTACTTCTTTGGGAACAGCTCTTTGCGTTTGTAGGGCTCGATTTCACCCGGCTTGCGCGTTTTCAGCAGCTTCAGGATCCAGGTGTACTGCTCGGTGTGCGGCTTAACAAACACTTCCACTTCTTCGTTCATCCGCCGGGCGATCGTCGTATCGTCTGCGTCCAGCAGGTCGTCCATCGGCGGGCGGACCAGCACCGTCAGGCGATGCGTTTGGCCATCATAGACCGGAAACAGCGGTACGACGCGGGCGCGGCATACCTTCATTAAACGGCCAATCGCGGGCAGCGTCGCCTTGTAGGTGGCAAAGAAATCCACAAATTCACTGTGCTCAGCGCCGTGATCCTGATCGGGCAGATAGTAACCCCAGTAGCCCTGGCGCACCGACTGAATAAACGGTTTGATCCCGTCGTTGCGCGCGTGCATACGCCCGCCAAAACGACGGCGCACGGTATTCCACACGTAATCAAAGACCGGGTTACCCTGGTTGTGGAACATCGCCGCCATCTTCTGCCCACCGGAGGCCATCAGCATCGCCGGGATATCCACGCCCCAGGCATGCGGAACGAGGAAAATCACTTTCTCGTTATTACGCTGCATCTCGTCGATGATCTCTTTCCCCTGCCAGTCGACGCGGGCAAGGATTTTCTGCGGATCGCGCAGGCCCAGCTCGGCCATCATCACCATCGCCTGCGGCGCCGAGGCATACATGCCGTCGATGATCGCTTCCCGTTCGTGCTCGCTTTTTTCCGGAAAACAGTAGAGCAAATTAATCTGCGCCCGGCGCCGCGAGCTTTTCGCCAAACGCCCTACGAAGCGGCCGAGTTTTCCGAGGATCGGATCGCGAAAGGAAGGCGGCGTCAGCGCGATGCCTGCGAAGGCAAAGACGCCCAGCCACGCGCCCCAGTAGCGCGGCAGTAAAAAGGATTTCTCAAACTTAGGGATAAACTCAATATTATTTTTTTTCGTTTCCATGCCCAATCCGCAGGTCGACTGCTTAATCAAGATAATGGGATAGTGTAGCGAGACGTTAGGTAACCTACAAAAGAAAAAGCCGGCGCCCTGGGGCACCGGCTTTCCACTGACCGGTGGTTAGTCAAACCGCAGCTGCGGGACGACCTCTTTGACCTGCGCCAGGTAATCGGTACGGTCGGAACCGCTCAGCCCTTCGGTACGCGGCAGCTTAGCCGTCAGCGGGTTGACCGCCTGCTGGTTGATCCACACTTCATAGTGCAGGTGCGGCCCGGTAGAACGGCCGGTATTCCCCGACAGCGCGATACGATCGCCGCGCTTCACTTTCTGCCCCGGTTTCACCAGCAGCTTACGCAGGTGCATATAGCGGGTGGTATAGGTGCGACCGTGGCGGATAGCAACATAATACCCGGCAGCGCCGCTGCGCTTGGCCACTACCACTTCGCCATCACCCACTGCCAGCACCGGCGTCCCCTGCGGCATCGCGAAATCGACGCCACGATGCGGCGCGACGCGCCCGGTGACCGGATTCAGACGACGCGGGTTAAAGTTAGAGGAAACGCGGAACTGACGCGCCGTCGGGAAGCGCATAAAGCCTTTCGCCAGCCCCGTCCCGTTACGATCGTAGAATTTGCCGTCTTCGGCACGGATAGCATAGTAATCCTTACCGTCGGAGCGCAAACGCACGCCCAGCAGCTGACTTTGCTCGCGCTTGCCGTCGAGCATTTCGCGCGACATCAATACCGAGAACTCGTCGCCTTTTTTCAGCTTACGGAAATCCATCTGCCACTGCATGGCCTTGATCACCGCGCTGATTTCGGTACTGGTCAGGCCGGCATCGCGCGCGCTGGAGACAAAGCTGGCGCCGACGGTGCCCTTCAGCACATTGTTGACCCAGTCGCCTTTCTGCAGCTCGCTGCTCATTTTAAAACCGTTGTCCACACGGGTATAAGTGCGGGTTTCGCGGCGGGACATCTCCCAGGTCAGACTCTGCAGATCACCGTCCGCGGTCAGGGTCCAGGAGAGCTGCTGGCCAATCTTCAGATTACGCAGCTCTTTATCGGCGGAGGAAAGCTGGGCGATATCGCCCATATCGATACCGTACTGGTTCAGGATGCTGCTGAGCGTATCGCCAGTCGACACCACATATTCATGACCGCCGGCATCGGTATCGGCCTTCTCGTCGAGTTCATCCTGAGGAATGGCTTCTTCTTCCTGCGGGGCCTGGTCGATCGGCTCGGAGGCTTCCGGCAGCAGGGAACGGATCTCGCTTTTTTCCAGTTCAATGGTTCTGACGATGGGGGCGGATTCCGGGTGGTAAATGTAGGGTCGCCAGACGGCGACCGCTAAGGTAAGAACGCTAAGCGACCCCAACATGACGCGATGAGGTCGTGGCAGATTGTTGAATGCCTGAGTGACAGCGCGGGCTATCTGTTGCACGTATTCACTTCCTCGTTAATCTCCTTTCAGGCAGCTCGAATACTGATTCGCCAGCTGGGTCAGGAATTGCGGGTAACTCGCTTTACCCAACGTAATTCCAGTACCCAGCGGATCCAGGGTTCCCATGCGCACAGACGTGCCCCGGGCAACAGCTTCGATAACCGCTGGCCTGAACTGTGGCTCAGCAAAAACGCACGTGGCCTTCTGCTCAACCAGTTGTGTTCTGATTTCGTGTAAACGCTGCGCACCAGGCTGTATTTCAGGGTTGACGGTAAAGTGCCCCAGCGAGGTCAAACCGTAGTGTTTTTCAAAGTAACCGTAGGCGTCATGAAAAACGAAATAGCCCTTCCCTTTCAGCGGTGCCAGCTCATTGCTAACCTGCTTGTCAGTCGCCGCCAGCGCGGCCTCGAACTGCTGCAGGTTGCTGTCGAGTTTGGCTCGACTCTGCGGCATAAGTTCTAATAATTTATCGTGGATTGCAACCGCCGAAAGCCGCGCTATCTCTGGGGATAACCACAGATGCATATTGTAAATACCGTGATGGTGATCGCCGTCACTTTTTTCTGCTGCGCCGTGGTCATGACCATCATGATCGTCATCGTCATCCGCCCCGGTCATCAGCAGCGGCTTCACCCCTTCCAGCTCCGCGATGGTCACCTTTTTATTCGCCGCAATGCTTTGCGTCGACCTATCCATAAAGGCTTCCATTTCCGGCCCAATCCATACCACTAAGTCTGCGTTCTGTAAGCGTTTTACATCAGAAGGCCGCAGTGAATAGTCATGCTCTGAGGCGCCGTCGGGCAATAGCACCTGAGTATCTGTCACCCCATCGGCGATGGCGGCTGCGATAAAGCCCAGCGGTTTCATGGAAGTCACTACGGCGGCGCTGGCCAGCGGAACCTGCGCGAACAAAAAAACAGCGCCAAGTCCAGCGCAAAGAAGCGTATTTTTATGTAACATAATGCGTCTAGTCATCGAAACGAGTGAATGTGATGTGATATTATAACATTCACTAGCTTGTGCAACCCTAAATTACTATGACAAACCTTGTTACGCTGGAAAATGTGTCGGTGGCCTTTGGCCAACGCCGCGTGCTGTCTGACATTTCGCTGGCACTCACGCCAGGCAAAATATTAACCCTGCTGGGCCCGAACGGCGCCGGTAAATCGACCCTTGTGCGAGTGGTTCTGGGGCTGGTAGCACCAACAGAGGGTGTCATCAAGCGGGAAGACCGCCTGCGGATTGGCTACGTGCCGCAGAAGCTGCATCTTGACGCCACGCTGCCGCTGACCGTCAGCCGCTTCCTGCGTTTGCGCCCGGGTACCCGCAAAGACGACATCCTGCCGGCACTGAAACGTGTGCAGGCCGGGCATCTGATCGACGCGCCGATGCAAAAACTCTCCGGCGGCGAAACCCAGCGCGTACTGCTGGCCCGCGCCCTGCTCAACCGCCCACAGCTGCTGGTGCTGGATGAACCGACCCAGGGTGTTGACGTCAATGGCCAGGTGGCGCTTTACGATCTTATCGACCAGCTGCGCCATGAACTGGACTGCGCAGTGCTGATGGTATCGCACGACCTGCATCTGGTGATGGCCAAAACCGACGAAGTCCTGTGCCTGAACCAGCATATCTGCTGCTCCGGCGCGCCGGAGGTGGTCTCCATGCATCCGGAGTTTATCTCCATGTTCGGCCCGCGCGGCGCGGAACAGCTGGGGATTTACCGCCACCACCATAATCACCGCCACGACCTTCAGGGGCGAATTGTACTGCGTCGGGGAAACAGCCGCTAATGATTGAACTTCTGTTACCTGGCTGGCTGGCCGGGATGATGCTGGCCTGCGCCGCCGGTCCGCTGGGCTCCTTTGTGGTCTGGCGCCGCATGTCCTATTTTGGCGATACGCTGGCGCATGCGTCGCTGCTCGGCGTCGCTTTTGGCTTATTACTTAACATCAATCCGTTTTATGCGGTGATCGCCGTGACTTTGCTGCTGGCCGGCGGGCTGGTGTGGCTGGAAAAACGCCCCCATCTGGCGATCGATACCCTGCTGGGCATCATGGCGCACAGCGCACTGTCGCTGGGGCTGGTGGTGGTCAGTCTGATGTCTAACGTCCGCGTCGATCTGATGGCGTACCTGTTCGGCGATCTGCTGGCAGTGACGCCGCAGGATTTGATTGCCATCGCCATTGGCGTAGTGATTGTGATTGGTATCCTGCTCTGGCAGTGGCGACCTCTGCTGGCGATGACCATCAGTCCGGATCTGGCGTTTGTCGATGGCGTGAAGCTGCAGCGCGTGAAGTTGCTGTTGATGCTGGTCACCGCTCTGACTATCGGCGTGGCGATGAAGTTCGTCGGCGCGCTGATCATCACTTCCCTGCTGATTATCCCGGCCGCCACCGCCCGCCGTTTTGCCCGCACGCCGGAGCAGATGGCCGCCGTGGCAGTGGGCGTGGGCATGCTGGCCGTTACCGGCGGGTTAACCTTCTCGGCCTTCTACGACACCCCGGCCGGGCCGTCGGTGGTGCTGTGCGCCGCCGTGCTGTTTATTCTCAGCATGACAAAAAAAGCCGCCAGCTGAAAATGAAAAAGCCCGGTCGCGCTGCTGACCGGGCCTCATAATGAACGACACATCCGTCGCGAACTACGGCATTTCCGGCGGCGTGATCCCGAAATGATTCCAGGCGCGCACCGTCGCCATTCTTCCCCGTGGCGTACGCTGCAGAAAACCCTGCTGAATTAAGTAGGGCTCCAGCACATCTTCAATGGTTTCCCGCTCTTCGCCGATCGCGGCGGCGAGGTTATCCAGCCCCACCGGCCCACCAAAGAATTTATCTATCACCGCCAGCAGTAGTTTACGGTCCATATAGTCGAACCCTTCCGCATCGACATTCAGCATATCCAGCGCCTGGGCAGCAATGTCGGCAGAGATGCTGCCGTCGTGGCGCACTTCCGCGAAGTCGCGCACCCGGCGCAGCAGACGGTTGGCAATACGCGGCGTGCCGCGTGAACGACGGGCCACTTCCAGCGCGCCTTCGTCGCTCATCTCCAGTCCCATATGGCGGGCGCTGCGGCTGACGATATGCTGCAGATCGGGTATCTGATAGAACTCCAGACGCTGCACAATACCAAAGCGGTCGCGCAGCGGCGAGGTCAATGAACCGGCCCGGGTGGTGGCGCCGATCAGGGTAAACGGCGGCAGATCGATTTTGATGGAGCGCGCCGCCGGACCTTCGCCAATCATAATATCCAGCTGATAGTCTTCCATCGCCGGGTAGAGCACCTCTTCCACCACCGGCGAGAGGCGATGGATCTCATCGATAAACAGCACGTCGTGCGGTTCGAGGTTGGTGAGCATCGCGGCGAGATCGCCCGCTTTCTCCAGCACCGGGCCGGAGGTGGTGCGCAGATTCACCCCCATCTCATTGGCGACAATGTTCGCCAGGGTGGTTTTCCCCAACCCAGGCGGGCCAAAAATCAGCAGGTGATCGAGGGCGTCGCCGCGCAGTTTCGCCGCCTGGATAAAGATCTCCATCTGCGAGCGCACCTGCGGCTGGCCGACATACTCTGCCAGCAATTTTGGGCGGATGGCGCGGTCAACGGCCTCTTCTGCGGCGCTGCTGTCTGCCGATACCAGCCGGTCTGCTTCAATCATCCCTTACCTCACAACGCGGCGCGCAGCGCTTCGCGGATTAGCGTTTCACTATTGGCGTCCGGACGGGCGATCTTGCTTACCATCCGGCTGGCCTCCTGCGGTTTATAGCCCAGCGCGACCAGCGCGGCAACCGCTTCCTGTTCGGCATCATCTGCCGTCGGGCCTGCCGGCGAGGTCAGCACCAGATCGGCCGCCGGAGTGAACAGGTCGCCGTGCAGCCCTTTGAAGCGGTCTTTCATCTCGACGATCAGGCGTTCTGCGGTTTTTTTGCCAATCCCCGGCAGCTTCACCAGCGAGGCGACTTCTTCCCGCTCAACGGCATTGACGAACTGCTGCGCCGACATGCCGGAGAGGATCGCCAGCGCCAGCTTTGGCCCCACGCCGTTGGTTTTAATCAGCTCTTTAAACAGCGTACGTTCCTGTTTGTTGTTAAAACCATACAGCAGCTGGGCATCTTCACGCACCACAAAGTGGGTAAAGACTATCGCCTCCTGACCGGCCTCCGGCAGCTCATAGAAGCAGGTCATTGGCATATGCACTTCATAGCCGACGCCCGCCGTTTCCAGCAACACCAGCGGGGGTTGTTTTTCGAGAATGATGCCTCTGAGTCTGCCTATCACGTGGGGCTCCTGCGTTATGGTCTAAGTATCTGGCGGTATCATAAAAAAAGGCTGGATAGATATCCAGCCTGATTTGCGATTATCGTAAGCGCCCTCGCGCCAGATTGAGCCGGGTCTCGCTGACCTGAGCAACATTCTGGCTGATATGGCAATGGGTGATGGCAATCGCCAGCGCATCCGCCGCATCCGCTTGCGGATTGGCAGGCAGTTTGAGCAAGGTGCGCACCATGTGCTGAACCTGGCTCTTTTCGGCGCTGCCGATCCCGACAACGGTCTGCTTGACCTGACGGGCGGCGTATTCAAACACCGGCAGCGACTGATTGGTCGCTGCAACGATCGCCACTCCCCGCGCCTGCCCGAGCTTTAACGCCGAATCGGCGTTCTTCGCCATAAAGACCTGCTCAATGGCGAAATAGTCGGGCTGAAACTGGGTGATGATTTCCGTCACCCCGGCGTAGATCAGCTTCAGCCGCGACGGCAGATCGTCCACTTTGGTGCGGATGCATCCGCTGCCAAGGTAGCTCAACTGCCGTCCAACCTGGCGGATCACGCCATAACCGGTGACGCGCGACCCCGGGTCAATGCCGAGAATAATAGCCATCACGCGCCTCCAGTTAACCGTGGATGCGACTGCATCACAGGGTGGCCGCGACCTCGTCGGAGATCTCGCCGTTATGGTACACTTCCTGCACGTCGTCGCAGTCTTCCAGCATATCGATCAGACGCAGCAGCTTCGGCGCCGTCTCGGCATCCATATCCGCTTTGGTGGACGGGATCATCGAGACTTCGGCAGCGTCGGCTTTCAGGCCAGCGGCTTCCAGCGCGTCGCGCACAGCACCCATCTCTTCCCACGCGGTGTAGACGTCGATGGCGCCGTCGTCATAGGTCACCACGTCTTCTGCGCCAGCTTCCAGCGCCGCTTCCATAATGGTGTCTTCATCGCCTTTCTCGAAGGAGATGACGCCTTTCTTGCTGAACAGGTAGGACACGGAGCCGTCGGTACCGAGGTTACCACCGGTTTTGGTGAAAGCGTGACGCACTTCCGCAACGGTACGGTTACGGTTGTCGGACAGACATTCCACCATTACCGCGGTACCGCCAGGGCCATAGCCTTCGTAAATGATGGTTTCCATGTTCGCGTCTTCATCACCGCCGACGCCGCGCGCGATGGCGCGGTTCAGGGTGTCGCGCGTCATGTTGTTTGACAGCGCTTTATCAACGGCCGCACGCAGGCGCGGGTTGGAAGCCGGATCGCCGCCGCCCAGACGCGCCGCAGTCACCAGCTCGCGAATGATTTTCGTAAAGATTTTACCGCGTTTAGCATCCTGTGCCGCTTTGCGGTGTTTGGTGTTGGCCCATTTACTATGACCTGCCATAAAAAACTCTCCAAAAAGCGCGCCCTTTCAGGCGGCGTTAATTACAAATTCTTCAATCGCCTGCCGGTTGCTCCACGACTTGGTCAGCGCAGCGGCTTCCGTCGCGCTGACCCAGCGGTAGGCCAGATGTTCGGTGAAGGTAATCTCCCGCTCATGAGGCAGCGCAAGACAGAACCAGAATTCTGTATTGCGCTCTACACCCGGCGCATAGCGATGACGCAAATGAGAAAATATCTCGAACTCCACCGTGCGCTGACAGTCAATTAAGGTCAGTTGCTCGCAGGCAACATCAATGGCGACCTCTTCCTTTACTTCACGCGCGGCGGCCTGCAGCGCGGTCTCTCCTGCTTCCAGGCTGCCGGTCACCGACTGCCAGAACGCGGGATCGTCACGCCGCTGTAACATCAGCACCCGTTTCGTATCTTCGGCGTAAATCACCACCAGCACCGAAACGGGCAGCTTAAATGACATATTACTTGTTCTCCAGAGACGCTTTCGCCTCTTTCTCCACAACCTGAATACCCAGTTCACCGAGCGCAGCCGGATTGGCGAAGCTTGGCGCTTCGGTCATCAGACAGGCCGCGGCGGTGGTTTTCGGGAAGGCGATAACGTCGCGGATGTTATCGGTACCGGTCAGCAGCATGGTCAGACGGTCAAGACCGAACGCCAGACCCGCGTGCGGCGGCGTACCGTATTTCAGCGCATCCAGCAGGAAGCCGAATTTTTCACGCTGCTCTTGTTCATTAATGCCCAGAATACCAAATACGGTCTGCTGCATGTCGCCACGGTGAATACGTACAGAACCGCCGCCGACTTCATAACCGTTAATGACCATATCATAGGCGTTCGCTACGGCCTCTTCCGGCGCAGCTTTCAGCTCGTTCGCGGTCATATCTTTTGGCGAAGTGAACGGATGGTGCATCGCCGTCAGGCCGCCTTCGCCGTCGTCTTCGAACATCGGGAAGTCGATCACCCACAGCGGCGCCCATTTGCTCTCGTCAGTCAGGCTCAGGTCTTTACCGAGCTTCAGACGCAGCGCGCCCAGCGCGTCCGCCACCACTTTCTTGTTGTCGGCGCCGAAGAAGATCATATCGCCGTCCTGCGCGCCGGTGCGTTCGAGGATCGCTTCCACGATCTCAGCGGTGAGGAATTTCGCCACCGGGCTGTTGATCCCGTCCATGCCTTTCGCACGCTCGGTCACTTTAATATAGGCCAGCCCCTTCGCGCCGTAGATCTTCACAAAGTTGCCGTATTCGTCAATCAGCTTGCGGGTCAGAGAGGCACCGCCCGGGACGCGCAGGGCCGCCACGCGCCCTTTCGGATCGTTGGCCGGGCCGGCAAAGACCGCGAATTCGACGGACTTCAGCAGATCGGCAACGTCCACCAGCTCCATCGGGTTACGCAGATCCGGTTTATCGGAGCCATAGCGACGTTCGGCTTCGGCGAAGGTCATGATCGGGAAATCACCCAGGTCGACGCCTTTAATTTCCAGCCACAGCTGACGCACCATTGCTTCCATGATCTCACGCACCTGCGGCGCGGTCATAAAGGAGGTTTCCACGTCGATCTGGGTAAATTCAGGCTGACGGTCGGCACGCAGGTCTTCATCGCGGAAACATTTAACGATCTGATAATAGCGATCGAACCCGGACATCATCAGCAGCTGTTTGAACAGCTGCGGAGACTGCGGCAGCGCGTAGAATTTGCCTTTATGCACGCGGGAAGGCACGAGGTAATCGCGAGCGCCTTCCGGGGTGGCTTTGGTCAGCATCGGAGTTTCGATGTCGAGGAAGCCATGGTCGTCCATAAAGCGGCGCACAAAGCTGGTGATTTTCGCGCGGGTTTTCAGACGCTGCGCCATTTCCGGACGACGCAGGTCGAGGTAGCGGTATTTCAGACGCGCTTCTTCGGTGTTGACGTGATTGGAGTCCAGCGGCAGCGATTCTGAACGGTTAATAATCGTCAGATCGGAGGCCAGCACTTCGATGGCGCCGGTGGCCATGTCCGCGTTGATGTTTTTCTCTTCACGCGCGCGGACGGTGCCAGTGACCTGAATGCAGAACTCATTACGCAGTTCAGAGGCTAATTTCAACGCATCCGCACGATCCGGGTCGAAAAACACCTGAACGATGCCTTCGCGGTCGCGCATATCGATAAAAATGAGGCTACCGAGATCGCGACGGCGGTTGACCCAACCACACAGAGTCACCTGCTGCCCAACGTGGGACTGTCGAAGCTGTCCGCAATATTCTGTACGCATGAGATATCCCTTAACTTAGCCGTCGGCGGATTGTCGTCTGCCCTGCAGGCGACGAGGTCGCAGCTTTAGCTGATGTCACAACTGAATGAAAAAAGGCGGCTATTATACTGGAAATTCTGTCGTTCGATAAGTCCGACGCACGATGTACGCTGCTTTGCTGCGCGCTTAACGTCTACACTCACATAAATTAACAATATTTGTTACCCTTTTGCTGAAGCCGCGCAGGTATTGTAGCCGCCTGACAACAGAAGAAGATACGGGGATACCATGTTAGAACTCAATGCAAAAAAAACGGCGCTGGTGGTGATCGATCTGCAGGAAGGCATTCTGCCTTTCGCCGGCGGACCACATCGGGCTGACGAGGTGGTGGCGCGCGCCGCTCGCCTGGCAGACAAGTGTCGACAACAGGGTTCACCGGTCATCATGGTCCGCGTCGGCTGGTCGTCCGATTTCGCCGAAGCGCTGAAACAGCCTGTCGACGCTCAGGCCGGGGCGCATACGCTGCCTGAAAACTGGTGGACCTACCCGGCCACGCTGGGTAAGCAGGAGAGCGATATCGAAGTGACCAAACGCCAGTGGGGCGCGTTCTATGGCACCGACCTTGAGCTTCAGCTGCGCCGCCGCGGTATCGACACCATTATTCTCTGCGGTATCTCCACCAACATCGGCGTCGAATCCACCGCCCGCAACGCCTGGGAGCTGGGTTTTAACCTGGTCATCGCCGAAGATGCCTGCAGCGCCGCCTCCGCCGAGCAGCATCAGGGCAGCATGACGCATATTTTCCCGCGCATCGGTCGGGTGCGCAGCACCGAGGAGATCCTCGCCGCGCTATGATTTATATTGGGCTTCCCCAGTGGTCGCACCCGAAATGGGTGCGCCTTGGCATCACCAGCCTTGAAGAGTACGCCCGCCACTTCAATTGCGTGGAGGGTAACACCACCCTGTATGCGCTACCGAAGCCGGAGATTGTCACCCGCTGGTATGAACAAACCCATGATGACTTCCGCTTCTGCTTTAAATTCCCGGCCACCATCTCGCACCAGGCCGCCCTGCGTCATTGCGACGATTTAAGCAGTGAATTTTTTGCCCGCCTGGCGCCGCTGGCCTCGCGCATCGGCCAGTACTGGCTGCAGCTGCCGGCGACCTTCGGTCCTCGCGATCTCCCCGCGCTATGGCATTTTCTCGACGGGCTGCCGAAGGATTTCACCTACGGCGTCGAGGTTCGTCACCCCGAATTCTTCGCCAAAGGCGAAGCGGAACAGCAGCTCAACCGCGGGCTGCACGAGCGCAACGTTAACCGCGTGATCCTCGATAGCCGCCCGGTCCACAGCGCTGCGGCCACCAGTCCGGCGATGATCGACGCGCAGAAAAAGAAACCCAAAGTGCCGGTACATGCGGTGATGACCGCCCGGCAGCCGATGGTACGCTTTATCGGCGGTGACGACATGGCCCACAACCGGGAACTGTTTCGCGTCTGGCTGCAGACCCTGCCGAAGTGGCATCAGTCTGGCACCCCGTGGCTGTTCCTGCATACCCCAGACATTGCTTACGCGCCGACGCTGGTCGATACGCTGTGGAGCGATCTGCGCACCGCCCTGCCGGCGGCAGGAAATGCGCCGTCGATTCCGCAGCAATCCTCCCTTTTCTGATATCCTGCTATCATAATCGGAGCCATCTGCCAGAGTTAAAGGGAGTTTTCGTATGGTCAGCGCGCTGTATGCCGTTTTAGGTGCGTTATTGTTAGTGAAGTTCTCGTTCGACGTGGTGCGGTTACGCACCCAATACCATGTAGGCTACGGTGACGGCGGCTTTAGCGAGCTACAGGTCGCCATCCGCGTTCACGGTAATGCCGTCGAATATGTGCCGATTGGCCTCATTTTGCTGTTATTTATGGAGATGAACGGCGCCCAGACCTGGATGGTGCACGTTTGCGGCATTTTATTGATTGTCGGGCGACTGATGCACTCCTGGGGTTTTCATCACCGCGTCTACCACTGGCGCCGCTCCGGCATGAGCGCCACCTGGTGCGCCTTGTTGCTGATGGTGCTGGCCAACCTCTGGTATATGCCCTGGGAGTTGGTTTTCTCCCTCCGTTAGCGCACAATACGCCGTTTTCGTTTTTTCGGGTTTAACGTTATGTCTCACCGCGATACGCTTTTTTCCGCGCCGATTGCCAGCCTCGGCGACTGGACCTTTGATGAACGGGTTGCTGAAGTCTTCCCGGATATGATCCAGCGCTCTGTGCCCGGCTATTCCAATATCATCTCGATGATCGGCATGCTGGCCGAGCGCTTCGTTCAGCCCAACACCCAGGTTTACGATCTTGGCTGTTCGCTGGGCGCCGCCACCCTCTCTGTGCGCCGCAATATTAGTCATCCGGGCTGTCGCATTATCGCCATCGACAACTCTCCCGCGATGGTAGAGCGCTGCCGTCGCCATATTGACGCCTATAAAGCGCCGACGCCGGTCGAGGTCATTGAAGGGGATATCCGCGATGTGGCCATTGAAAACGCCTCGCTGGTGATCCTGAACTTTACCATTCAGTTCCTTGAGCCGGGCGATCGCCAGGCGATCCTCAATAAAGTCTATCAGGGGCTTAATCCGGGCGGCGCGCTGGTGCTCTCGGAGAAATTCAGCTTCGAAGACGCCCACGTCGGCGAGCTGCTGTTCAATATGCATCATGACTTTAAGCGCGCGAACGGCTACAGCGAGCTGGAGATCAGCCAGAAGCGCAGCATGCTGGAAAATGTGATGCTGACGGACTCCGTGGAAACCCATAAAGCCCGCCTGCGTCAGGCTGGGTTTGAACATGCCGAACTGTGGTTTCAGTGCTTTAACTTTGGCTCGCTGGTGGCAGTAAAATCCGGGGAGCAGGCATGATCGACTTCAGTAACTTCTATCAGCTGATCGCCAAAAGCCCGCTGTCTCACTGGCTGGAAACCTTGCCAGCTCAGGTAGCCGCCTGGCAGCGCGAGGCCCTGCACGGCAAGTTTCGCGAATGGGAGCGCGCCGTTGAGTTTCTTCCGGAATTAACGCCGTGGCGTCTGGATCTCCTGCACAGCGTCACCGCCGAGAGCGAAACGCCGCTCAGCGAAGGTCATCAGCTGCGGGTAGAAAACCTGCTTAAAAACCTGATGCCGTGGCGCAAAGGGCCTTATTCGCTGTACGGCATTAATATCGATACCGAATGGCGTTCCGACTGGAAATGGGAGCGCGTCCTGCCGCACCTGTCCGATCTTACCGGGCGGACTATCCTCGACGTGGGCTGCGGCAGCGGCTATCACATGTGGCGAATGATCGGCGCCGGCGCGCATCTGGCGGTCGGCATCGATCCCACCCAGCTGTTCCTGTGCCAGTTTGAAGCGGTGCGTAAGCTGCTCGGCAACGACCAGCGGGCGCATCTCCTGCCGCTGGGCATCGAGCAGCTGCCGGCGCTGGAGGCCTTCGACACCGTGTTCTCGATGGGCGTGCTCTACCATCGCCGCTCGCCGCTGGACCATCTGTGGCAGCTGAAAGATCAGCTGGCGCCGGGAGGCGAGCTGGTGCTGGAGACGCTGGTGGTCGAAGGGGATGAAAATACGGTGCTGGTTCCGGGCGACCGCTATGCGCAGATGCGCAACGTCTATTTTATTCCCTCGGCGGCGGCCCTGAAAATGTGGCTGGAGAAGTGTGGGTTTATCGATGTGCGCATCGTCGATGCCTGCGTCACCTCGACCGATGAGCAGCGGCGCACCGAATGGATGACCAGTGAATCGCTGGCCGATTTCCTCGACCCGCAGGATCAGCGCAAAACCGTGGAGGGGTATCCGGCTCCGCTGCGCGCGGTGATTATCGCCACCAAACCGGAAACGCAGCAGTCGCTGGCAAAAAAAGCGAGATAAAAAAAGGCCCCTGTTTAATGGGCAGGGGCCTGGTACGGGCAATCATCATATTGGGCGACATGATGTGCAGCAAAAAACCGTTTAACTTCTCCAGGCGGAGATAATCCCTTTCATCTCCGCCACCGCTTCGCCATTGACGGCGTAGCGCCTGTATTCGTCCGCATCGGGATCGGCTGACATCGAAACGCCTGGATGACGAAAGCGCATCTCCGATGGCAACCACTGGCCTGCAGAGCTATGAACCTCTTTCACCCCCGCCTGCAGCAACAGCGGCAAGTTCGCGGCGCGCAATCCCGCACCGGCCATAATGATTGGAGTATCCCCTGCGGCAATAAGTTCCGTAATTAATGAAATACCTTTCTCCGCCGAGGATTGCTGACCGGAAGTCAGGATACGTTTAACCCCCAGCTCACCCAGCGTCTTCCAGGCCTGACGCGGGTCGGCACACAGATCGAACGCGCGATGAAAGGTCACCGCCAGCGGCCCGGCCGCGGCCATTATTTTTTTCATCCGCGGGATATCGACCTGGCCATCGGCATTCAGTACGCCGGTCACCACCCCGGGAAAGCCGAGCTCCCGCACCATGCAGATATCGCTAAGCATCGCGGCGAACTCCTCTTCGGTGTAGCAGAAATCGCCGCCGCGCGGGCGAACGATCGGATGCACCGGGAGGGTAATCGCCTCGCGGACCGAGACCAGCACCCCATAAGAGGGTGTTAATCCCCCTTCCTGCGGCGCGGCGCAGAGTTCAATACGATCGGCGCCGCAGCGCTCAGCCTCCCGAGCGCACGCCATGCTGTAGCAACACACTTCCAGTACCGCCATTCCTCTCTCCCTGATCCAGACAACCTTTGCAGCATGTCATGATTTCACGCGGCAGACGCCGCGCGGCTTCACACTGTTACGTATCAGCTTGCTCGCTGGCGACGATTTGTTCAATCGACCACGGATGAAATTTCACCGTCACGCTGCCGTCGGTCACCGCCAGGGTGGGATTCGGCAGACGCTCATGCTGCCCTTTCGGCGAGCTGGTTTTGACGACGATCCCCGGCTGGCTGAGTCCATCATCGGCCAGCAGCGCCAGCGCGCGGGCATTTAAGGTTGCCGGATCGCCAGGCAGGACAATTTCAATATGCTCCCAGCCTTCATGGGGATAACGCTTTTCACCCGGCCACGGCAGCTCAATGATATGGAAGCGCCAGTGCGCCACGCAGACCGGCTCCGCCAGCTTGAACAGGCAAATGGGCCGGCCGTTGATCATATTCTCCGACAGCAGGGTTCCGCACTGTTCCAGACCGCGGCGCCAGCGTTCCGCAGTGGTATTCTGATGACAGCGCAGGGAGATATGGTCGGCGTCGAGCCCGGCGATCTCCAGTCCCAGTCGCGCAGTGAAGCGCTGAAGCGCATCGGAAAATCGCGGGAGATCCGCCGTAATATCGGCCAGTTGTTCAATTTGCTGCCAGTTTGCCATGGGTTTGCTCGTCAATGATGCTCGTCAGTAATGAAAAGGTAATTTACCGTGTTTCGGTCTGCGGACCAACCGCCGCCCTGCTGATGGGCAACTGAACGGCGATGGATTGCGCACGCCGCCGCGCCGCGCGCAATGCTGACGGACGGGGACAAATGCAGTATACTCCCGCCCTAATTTGTCCACATTATGGCGCTGCCTCCCTCGGGGGCAGGCGCATTACACGTAAGGTATTCCGGTGAATATTCAGGCTCTTCTCTCAGAAAAAGTCAGCCAGGCCCTGATCGCGGCAGGCGCGCCTGCCGATTGCGAACCTCAGGTCCGCCAGTCAGCAAAAGTTCAGTTCGGTGACTATCAGGCCAACGGCGTGATGGCTGTCGCCAAAAAACTGGGCATGGCGCCGCGACAACTTGCAGAGCAGGTACTGTCTCATCTTGACCTCAACGGCATTGCCAACAAGGTTGAAATCGCCGGGCCGGGCTTTATCAATATTTTCCTCGATCCTGCTTTTCTGGCGGACAACGTCAACCGCGCGCTGCAGTCTGAGCGCCTGGGCGTCACGAAACCGCAGGCGCAGACTATCGTCGTCGACTACTCGGCACCCAACGTAGCGAAAGAGATGCACGTTGGCCATCTGCGTTCGACCATCATTGGCGATGCTTCAGTCCGTACCCTGGAGTTCCTGGGTCATAAGGTGATCCGCGCCAACCACGTCGGCGACTGGGGCACCCAGTTCGGTATGCTGATCGCGTATCTGGAAAAACAGCAGCAGGAAAACGCCGGTGAGATGGCCCTGGCCGACCTCGAAGGTTTCTATCGCGAAGCGAAAAAGCACTACGACGAAGACGAAGCCTTCGCCGAGCGCGCACGTAGCTACGTGGTTAAACTGCAGGGCGGCGATCAGTACTTCCTGCAGATGTGGCGTAAGCTGGTCGACATCACCATGTCGCAAAACCAGATCACCTACGATCGCCTGAATGTGACGCTGACCCGCGATGACGTAATGGGTGAGAGCCTGTACAACCCGATGCTGCCGGGGATCGTCGCCGATCTGAAAGCCAAAGGGCTGGCCGTCGAGAGCGAAGGCGCCACCGTGGTGTTCCTTGATGAGTACAAAAACAAGGAAGGCGAACCGATGGGCGTCATCATCCAGAAAAAAGATGGCGGCTACCTTTACACCACCACCGATATCGCCTGCGCGAAGTATCGCTATGAAACGCTGCACGCCGACCGCGTGCTCTATTACATCGATTCTCGTCAGCACCAGCACCTGATGCAGGCGTGGACCATCGTGCGTAAAGCAGGCTACGTGCCGGACTCTGTGCCGCTGGAGCACCATATGTTCGGTATGATGCTGGGGAAAGACGGCAAGCCGTTTAAAACCCGCGCCGGCGGTACCGTGAAGCTGGCCGATCTGCTGGACGAAGCGCTGGAGCGCGCCCGTCGCCTGGTAGCGGAGAAGAACCCGGACATGTCGGCTGACGAGCTGGAAAATCTGGCGAAAGTGGTCGGTATCGGCGCGGTGAAATATGCCGATCTGTCGAAAAACCGCACCACCGATTACGTTTTTGACTGGGATAATATGCTGGCGTTCGAAGGCAACACCGCGCCGTATATGCAGTATGCCTATACCCGCGTGCTCTCCGTGTTCCGCAAAGCCGGCATCGACGAAAACGCGATGATCGATGCGCCGGTGGTCATCGCCGAAGATCGCGAAGCCCAGCTGGCCGCGCGCCTGCTGCAGTTTGAAGAGACCCTCTCCGTGGTCGCTCGCGAAGGGACGCCGCACGTGATGTGCGCCTACCTGTACGATCTGGCGGGGCTATTCTCCGGCTTCTACGAGCATTGCCCGATCCTCAGCGCGGAAAGCGAAGAGATCCGCAACAGCCGCCTGAAGCTGGCGCTGTTGACGGCGAAAACCCTCAAGCTGGGTCTCGATACCCTGGGTATCGAAACCGTAGAGCGTATGTAACAAACAACCCGGCGAAAGCCGGGTTAGTTTTATTCGGCGCCCCGTCAGCGGGGCCCCCTGCTCAGAAATATTTACGTAGATACTCCGTCAGACAAAGGATCGCCATCGCCTGGCCATAGGGCATCGAGGTAAGCGGGATCTGGCGATAAAAATCGAGGTCTGACCCCATTCCGGTGCCAAACGAGGTCTGCAGCAGCTCCCCCTGCGGCGAAATATTGTGCACAATCCCGCGAATCGCTTTTTCAGCCACCCCGGCATAGTGCTGCCCGACGTAACGCTTGCGCACCGCTTTGAGAATGCCGTAGGCAAAGCCGGCGGTCGCGGAGGCCTCAAGATAAGAGTGCGGATCGTCCAGCAGGGTATGCCACAGGCCGCTGTCGTCCTGGCATTTTGCTAAGGCGGCAATCTGTGCGTCGAGTACCGTCATCAGATAACGCCGTACCGCGTTCCCCTCGGGGAGATCCACCAGCTCCAGAAAATCCGGGATCACCATGGTGAGCCAGCTGTTGCCCCGCGCCCAGCGCGCCCGGGCAAAGTTGTGCCGTCCCTCATAGTTCCAGCCGTGAAACCACAGCCCGGTCTCCCGGTCCATCAGGTTCTGCACATGGAGCAGGAACTGGTAGGTCGCCTCCTCCACATACTGTGGGCGGTGAAGCAGCTTGCCAATTTTGGCTAACGGCAACACGGTCATCATCAGCGTGTCATCCCACATTTGCTGATGGTTCTCCTCCGCCAGAGTCATGTGCTGCATGCCGCCCTGCTCGGTGCGCGGCATCTCATGCATCGCCCACTCCGCCCAGCTCTCCAGCCACGGCAGATACGCCATCCGGCCGGTCTCTTCAAAGCGGTATGCCAGGGTCAGGAACGGGGCCATCGTATTGACGTTTTTGGTCGTTGCCCCCTCGGCGAAGCGGTCGGCAAACCAGCGGTCGATGATATCGCGCATCTCGATATCGCCGGTTTGCTGATAATACTGATAGATGCCGTACAGCCCAACCCCGTGGGTCCACTCCCAGCCGGCCCAGCCTTTGGTATCGATCACGCGCCCGTCATCGAGGCGCAGTAAAAATTGCCCGCTCTCATCCTTAATGTTCACCAGGTTTTGCGTCACGTTGCGGATCAGTGCCTGCAGTTCGCTGCGGGCGATAAAACGCTCAGGCTGACACAGTAATGGGCTATGTTTGACTGGCCAAACTTTCATGTTGTTAACCTCGGGTGTATGTCGAATTTAAAGCGCCGCCCTGGGTGAGCCCCGGGGCAGCAGGTTTATGACGATTCAGATAGCCAATATTGTTATTGCCCCACAGGCAGTCGTAAGGCATCCCCGCCAGCATCTCGACCACCGCGCGGTGTTCTGCAATGGTCTGTTCCGGCTGGGCACAGCCGAGATCGCGCATTCTGAGGGTTTCACTGCGCAGGATGCTGTGGGTGTGCAGGTTGAGCTTGAAGCGTAGCGAGACGAGGAAGCCGCAGGCTAACACCACCAGGGTGCCGACGCTGAGGATCAGTAAAATGGTATGGCTCACGCCTGGCGGTTGTATTTTTTGCCCGGAGACAAACCCTGACAGCTGCATGATGATACCCACCAGCATGACCGCCCCCGCCTGCGAGGCTTTGCGGGTCAGCGTCATGATGCCGGCAAAAATTCCTTCGCGGCGCTGGCCGGTGATCGCCTCGTCGACGTCGGCAATATAGGTGTAGGTATTCCACGGTACGTAGTTAATCCCGCCGCGTCCCAGTCCGGCGACAGCAGAGATGAGCAGCAGTAAGGAATAGACGTCGCTCAGTCCGGCGTAATAGAGCAGCGCATACGAGAGCGAGCTCAGGCCAAACAGGACCACCACCATGCGGTAGGACGGCGCGGGGCCAAAGCGAATGCACAACGGGATCATGGCGATCACCGCAATAAACTGGAAGATGGCCATCGTCCCGAGCAGATTCGAGGCGACAGAGGCTTCCTGCATCAGGACAAAGACCACGTAGTAGGTAAACACGGCATTGAAGACGTCCTGGGCGATATAGCCCCCCAGATACATGCCGAGGTGCTGGCGGAAAATTTTTATCCGCAGCGTGGAGCTTAGCTCAATCACCAGGCGATTGAGGCTCTGAGCGAGGGTTAAGTTTTGTTTTTCCGCTTCCGCCCGCAGCGCCGCCTCTGACCACGCCTCACGCGGCCGTTCCCACGTGAAGCACCAGACGAAGGTCAGCATCACCGCGCACAGGACCGAGAACACCAGACTGGCATAAAAGAATGAGCTGGCATTGTCTTTCCCGAGCCAGGTGAGGAGGATCCCCGGCAGAAAGGAGGCTAAAATCGCCGACATTTGCGCCATCGAGATGCGCGCGCCAGAAAATTTGGTTTTCTGTTTAAAGTCATCAGTCATCTCTGGCACCAGCGTTTCGTAGGGCACCAGAATCATGGTGTAAACCATATCAAACAGCAGATAGGTGACGAGGTAGTACCAGAAGCCCATCTCGCCGACCCACATCGCTGAATAGCTGAATACGCACGGAATACCGAGCAGAATAAAGAATTTTCTGCGGCCGAAGCGCTTTCCGAGCCAGGTGGTGCCGAAGTTATCGGTGAGAAAGCCCATCAGCGGGCTCACCACCGCATCCAGCACGCGGGCAGCAGCAAAAATAAGCGTGGCCTCAATTGGGGTCAGTCCGCAGAAGGTCGTGTAAAAGTAGAGTAGCCATGCGGCAGTTAGCGCTGTCGTGCCGGCGCCGAGAAAATCGCCCGCGCCGTAGGCCAGGTAGTTAGCCAGTCCAATTTTTCGTGTTTTCATCGCCGTGATCCTGTGTCTTTTATTAAAAGAACGCCGACAATCGCTCCGGATTTGCCACCGGAAGGGAGTGGGTACCTGGCTACACTAAAAGCAGTGAAACGACGTTACCTTTGTGTTTTTGCCACGGAACAACTGCCGGTGGCAAAATGACAAAGAGACGATGTCTCTACTTCACTCATTTATAAAACAGCATTTCTTTTAAATAAAAAGACAGGTTCATTTATGTGATCTTGTGGGGAAAACACGGACTGGCGAAGAGCGTCGCAAATCACGGGAGCAGCCCTTGCGCCGCTGGGGAAACAGGAGTAAAGAAGGAAAGAAAGGGTTATTCCGCGTATCTCAAGGAGGCCAGATGCCTTATTCACATCTGCTGGTTGCCGTCGCGCCAACACCGGAGAGTCAGATATTAATTAAAAAAGCGGTGTCGATTGCCCGCCCCGTTAACGCGAAAGTGAGCTTTATCACCTTCGCCACGGATCCGGAGATGTATAACCAGTTCGCCGCACCGATGATGGAAAATCTGCGTGAGCTGATGCAGGAAGAAACGCGGGAGTTTCTCAATGAGCTGGCTCGTCAGGCGGGCTACCCGATAGAAAAAATGACCATCGCCTGCGGCGAACTGGGTCACCATGTCAAAGACTTTTGCCAGTCGCACAAGGTTGATCTGGTGATCTGCGGCAATCACAACCACTCGCTTTTCTCGCGCGCCACCTGCTCGGCGAAAAATATCGTCGGCAGTAGCGGCGTCGATGTTCTGCTGGTTTCCCTTGAAAAGGGCTAACGCCGGTTAGCCCTTTTCCTGAACTAGGCCAGTTTAGGGAAGGTGGCTATCTTCCCCCGCAGGCGGCTCTCCTCGCTGCGCGGCGAAATATGCTGCAGATCGTCGACAAAACGCGCCTGCCAGTTATGAATATCATTCTCTCTGATCACGTCCAGCATCGCGGAATGACGGGCGATACGTTCCGGCAGCGGCATGCTGAGAGCACGATCCAGCGCGGTGGCAACCTCATCGCGATCGTAAGGGTTGACGATCAGCGCGCTGGTCAGCTCCTGTGCCGCCCCGGCAAACTGCGACAGGACCAGCACCCCGGGGTTATCCGGATCCTGCGCTGCGACGTATTCTTTCGCCACCAGGTTCATGCCATCACGCAGCGGCGTCACCAGCCCGACGTCAGAGTAGCGGAAGACCTTCATCAGCAGCTTACGGTCAAAATGCTGGTTCAGGTAGTAGAGCGGGGTCCAGCCAAGCTGGCCAAACTGGCCATTGATGCGTCCGGCTGCAGTTTCCAGCTGGTGACGAATATCCTGATAGGCCTGTACATCGCCACGGGAAGTGGGCGCGATCTGGGTATAACGGATCTTGCCATGATGTTGAGGGTACTTCTCAAGCAGCGTCTCATAGGCGAGGAATCGCTCCGGCAACCCTTTCGAGTAGTCAAGCCGCTCCACGGAGAAGATATTCTTCACATTTTTCAGCTCATTCTTCAGCTGAGCCAGCTTCGGCGGCAGCGGGCCTTTGGCGTTGCGCGTAATTTCGTCCGGATCGATCCCAATCGGATAAACCTCGGTACTGAACGCCTTACCCCATGCCTGATAGCGTTTGTCCCCGAGATCGGAGAGTCGGGTCTGCATGGCAATGCTGTCAAGAAAGGCGGTTCTGTCGCTTTCGGTCTGGAAGCCCAGCAGATCGTAATCGCACAGTTGCTCCAGCAGCTCGGCATGCGGCGGTAGCGCGTTAAAAATCTCCGGCGTCGGGAATGGAATATGCAAAAAGAAGCCGATCCGGTTGTTCACTCCGCGCTTACGCAGTTCACTGGCGAAAGGCAGCAGATGGTAATCATGGATCCACAGCGTATCGTCTGGCTCGATCAGCGGCAGAAGCTTGTCCGCCAGCATCGCGTTGACCCGCAGATATCCCTCCCAGGCTTCGCGCTGGAAGCTGACCAGGTCAAGACGATAGTGGAAGGCCGGCCACAGCACGGCGTTGGAAAACTGGTTGTAATATTCATCATGGTCCCGTTCATTCAGGTTGAACGACGCCCAGGAGATATTTCCGCGGGAGACCTGCTTCAGCGGCTGCTGGTCATCGCCAATTTCGCCGCTCCAGCCAAACCACAGACCCCCCGCCGCTTTCAGTGCCCCCAGGATGCCGACGGCCAGACCGCCAGCGCTCGATTTTTTATCGTCCGGTAAGGCGATACGGTTAGAGACTACGACTAAACGACTCATGGTCATCCCTCCTTTCGGTTTGCGCGTCATACGCCAGATGTTGCAACCACGTCCTTACAGCGGCGGCATCCGCCAACCGCCAGTGCGCCTGAGTTTCCCCGGCGCCGACTTTTACCGACATTCCCTGCAGTTGATTAACCACGCTAAATCCCGCCTCATCGGTCAAATCATCGCCGACAAAAACCGGTTCGCGGCCGGCAAACGGCGCCTCCTGCATGAAGGCGCTGATCGCCTCCCCTTTGTTCACTCCACGGGGTTTAATCTCCACCACGCATTTACCCAGCTGCAATGCCAGCAGCGGGTAGCGCTGAACGATGCGCTGAGCCAGCTCCAGTACTGCGCTCTGCTGCTGCGGAGCCTGGCGGTAGTGCAGCGCGAAGGCCATCTCTTTACTCTCCAGCTCGCAGCCGGGGAGCCCCTGCAGCGCCGAGGTCAGCTCAGTCGCGATTTCATCGCGCAGCGCCGACGGCAGAGAAACGATATAGGTTTTACCATTGATATCACGGCGTTCTGCCCCGTGAACGCCGGCCAGCGGTAGCCGCCAGGGATGGGTTAGCGCGTCAAGTTCAGCCATTGAGCGCCCTGAAATCAATGCCACCGCCCCACCCTGCTGCTGGGCCAGCGCGTTGAGCGCCTGCAGCGTGTTGTCGGGTATCACCACCTGATCGGGGTGCGGTTGGATATCGGCAAGAGTACCGTCGAGGTCAAAGAAAAAAGCGTAGTTTCCGGTTAGCGCAGGCGGTACAGATATCTGGTTATCCACCCTGTTTCCTCCTTATCATGGCCAGCCGAAGCTGGTTGTTAATTATATGTTAGCCATGTAAGTATAGACAGTGTGACCAACCTCGCCATTTTTGATAGTTACCGCCAGCGAAACGGGCGCTGGCGGTAATTACTCTGTAGACTTAAAAGTTATGCCTGAAATCAGGCCGCGCGTTTGGCTTTTTGTTTGTAGCGGTCAAAAATCACCGCCGCCAGCAGGATCACACCGCGCACGACGTATTGTGAGAAAGGCGAGATGTTCAGCAGGTTCATCGCGTTCTCCACGGTCCCGAGGATCAGGATCCCGGCGACCACGTAGGAGATCTTGCCGATCCCGCCCTTCAGCGATACCCCGCCCAGCACGCAGGCTGAAATAACAATCAGCTCATAGCCAATCGAGGTCATCGGCTGGCCGCTGGTCATCCGCGACGCCAGAATGATCCCCGCGGCGGCCGATACCAGACCGGAGAGCACAAAGATAATAATCTTGGTGCGCACCACCGGGACCCCGGCCAGACGCGCCGCCTCTTCATTGCCGCCAATAGCCAGCGTATTACGGCCAAAGGTGGTTTTGTTTAGTAATAATCCGAAAACCACCAGGCAGGCGACCGTCAGCCAGATTGGCGCCGGCAGACCAAACCAGTTGGCGTAGCCGAGAGTGAAGAAGCGCTCATCTTCGATCCCCACCGCTTTCCCGTCGGAGATAATGTAGGCCAGGCCCCGGACGATTTGCATCGTCGCGAGGGTGGTGATCAGGGCGTTAATCTTCAGGCGCGCAATGACAAAGCCGTTGACCAGACCACTGACCGCGCCCAGCAGCAGGCCGGCGGCAATCCCCAGCCACAGGCTTTCGCTCAGGTTAATCACCACTGCGGTAGTGACCCCGGCACAGGCGATAACCGACGCCACCGACAGGTCAAAATCGCCGGAGGCCAGGCAGAAGAGCATGCCGCAGGCCACCATTCCGGACATCGAGATCGCCAGCCCCAGCCCCTTCATATTGACGAATGAGGCAAAGTTGGGCACAAAAATTACGCAGCCGATAAACAGCACAGCAAACACCACCAGCATGCCAAACTGATCCCAAATGCGGGCAAAGCTAAAGGCAGAGCGGGTAGCGCCAGACGTAGTCACAGATGACATCATTTACTCCTTACTCAGGCGACAGCCTGACTCACTTTTGGCATCGCAAGGCTTAACGCCTGCTGTTCATTGGCTTCTTCATGCAGCAGTTCGCCGGCGATTTGCCCTTCGCGCATCACCACGATGCGGTCGGCGACGCCCAGCACTTCCGGCAGGTCGCTGGAGGCAAACACCACGGCAACACCTGAGGCGGCGAGGCCATATATCACGTTGTAAATTTCATGTTTGGCGCCGACGTCGATGCCGCGGGTGGGCTCATCGAGCAGGATCACCTTCATCTCTTCCGACAGCCAGCGGCCAAGGATTGCTTTCTGCTGGTTGCCGCCCGACAGGTTCATGATCAGCTGTTCCGGGCCCGGCGTTTTAATGTTCAGCGACTGGATATGCTGATCGGCATTGTCTGCCTCCCAGGCGTTGTTGATCAGGCAGCCAGCGTGAATATGCTTGCGCCGGGCGCTGATATTGATATTGTCGCGTACGGAGTGAACCGGAATAATCCCCTCCGCTTTGCGATCTTCCGGGCACAGCATCATCCCGGCCTGAATGGCCTGGGCCGGTTTACGAATGTCGACGGGCTGGCCATCGATATACACCTGACCGCCGGTGATCCGGGTGCCGCCAAATAAGCCTTTCATCAGTTCGCTGCGCCCGGCGCCCACCAGCCCGAACAGGCCGACGATTTCGCCACTGCGTACCGAGAGGCTGACCGGCGTACGCACGCCCGGTGCTTTGACCTCCTCCAGACGCAGCCGCTCTTCGCCATAGGGGCGAGGTTCCCAGCCGTATATATCGCCCAGATTGCGCCCCACCATCGCCTGAACCAGCGCGTCATGACTGACGCTCGGCATATCGTCAAAAGTGCAGACATAGCGGCCATCCTTAAAGACGGTGATGGCATCGCTGAGGGCAAAAATTTCTTCCATCCGGTGCGAAACATAGATGATGACTCGCCCCTCCTCCCGCAGTTCGCGGATAACGCGAAACAGATTGTCGATCTCCCGGGCGGAGAGCGAACTGGTCGGTTCATCGAAAGCGATGATCTTGGCATTGCGCGCCAGCGCTTTGGCAATCTCCACCATCTGCCACTGGCCTATAGAGAGATACTTCAGCGGCGTCTCCGGATCGATATCCAGCCCCAGATGTTCCAGCTGCAGGCGGGCCTCATAGTTGAGCAACGATCGGTTGACGATACCGCCTCTGTGCGGTAGCTGGCCAAGATAGATATTTTCGGCGACGGTCATCTCCGGGATCAGATGCAGCTCCTGGTAGATAATCGCCACGCCGGCGTTCAGCGCCTCCATGGTATTGCTGAACGCCATCTGCTGGCCGCCGATCTGCAGGTGGCCAGCGGTCGGAATATAGTTGCCGCTGAGAATTTTCAGCAGCGTCGATTTGCCTGCGCCATTTTCACCCATCAGCGCGTGGATCTGTCCGGGGTAGCAGTCAAAACTGATATCGGACAAAGCCTTTACGCCAGGGAACGTCATGGTGATGCCGCGAAATGAGAGATAAGGGGTAGACTGTTGCATAACGACTCCGCTCTTCAGCACTCAGCCCCCGCCGCGGCGGGGGCCAGTTCAACCAGGCTGTTACAGCCCTTTTTTCGCCAGCTCTTCTTTGAAGTTATCGCGGGTAATCAGCACCACATCGGTCACCGCCGTGAACTTCGGCGGCTCAACGCCCTTAGTGACCCAGTTGTAGAGCATTTCGCTGGTTTTATAGCCATGAATATCCGGGCTTGGCAGCAGGGAACCATAGAAGCCGGTCGGTTGCGCCTTCGACAGTTCGTTGACCGCATCCACACCGTTGATGCCGATGCCAATCACATCCGGTGCTTTAAAGCCCTGGCCTTCAGTGGCACGCACGCCGCCGAGCACGGTGTTGTCGTTCATCCCCACGATCAGCCAGTGTTTCACCTGCGGGTGCTGGACCAGCATGGAGTTACCGGCGTCAAACGCCCCCGGGATATCGTTAGATTTTGTCGGCACGCGGTAGATTTGCGCGTCCGGGAAGCCGGCTGCCTTCAGGGCATCGATGGAGCCGGTGGTGCGACGACGGGCGGTGTCCAGCTCATCGGCGGTGATAGCCATCACCGCGGTGTCTTTAACATCCCAGCCGCGTTTTTGCATCTCTTTATAGAGTTCCTGCCCCTGGCGGGCGCCGATTTCGCTGGCCGCCATCATCACCAGCGGTACGCTCTCCATCGGTTTGCCTTTCGCATTGACGAACTGGTCATCGACGGTAATGACCTTCATGTCATAGCCACGCGCTTTGGCGACAATCGCCGACCCGAGCTTGGGATCGGGGGTACAGATGACAAAGCCCTTCGCGCCGCTGGCTGCCAGGCTGTCGATTGCGTTGAGGGTTTTCTCACCATCCGGAACCGCAATTTTAATGACGTCAAACCCTAAATCTTTTCCTGCTTTATCAGCAAATTTCCACTCAGTCTGGAACCATGGCTCTTCCGGCTGCTTCACCAGAAAACCCAGTTTCAAATTTTCCGCCATAGCTGATTGTGACATAACCGCAGCGAGACCAATGGCCGCCAGCGCTTTAGTAAATTTGTGCATGGTAAACTCCAGCTTTAATTCGCTTTCATGTAGGGAAAAATCGGAATTAACAATTTTATCGGCATCAAAACAAGGCATTAGAAAAATCGCATTCCCCACTGCCGTTGTTAGAGTAGTAATACCCGGAAATTATTTCTCCATACGAGAGCATTATCACATCGCGGAATTACAGTAATTGCGTACATACATTTAGCAAAAAATGACATAAAAAATGACACAATTGTCATACAATTTTACCGGGCTATAGCAGGATCATCTATACCACCAGCAGACTTATCCTTGTGATGTCAGAGGATGTTTAACAGAGGGTTACAGCGCTGTTATCCCCGGCGATTGCCGGCCTCGTAAAGGGCGTTCGCCTCTGTGCCTCTTAAGTGACAACAGCCCCGTATCGCCGGGCGACCGGGACCGCTTAATATCGCGAAAAAACGGATCTTTTCCGTAATTAATACCGAATTGAAAAAATATTCCGCTTCAAATAAAAGCCTGCAACAAAAAATAAAAATAATGATCATTAGCCAGAAACATTACGCTTGAAATAACTTATTCCGCTCTGTTCTACGACAAATTTCGTAGTCAAATACCTATAACTTATCACTAACGCGATGCCAGCAAGCCCCGGCCAACGGCGCATGATTTCAGTCCAGATACCCTCTAAAAATAATGGTGTAACAAAACGTAAATTACCGCGATTGAGAGTTTTCTTAATTCCGTTGAGCGAGTATTCTTAAATCGTCGGCAAATGGAAAAAATACCCGACTCATACGGAATGTGTAGAGTTTTATTATTCTGCAACAGTGCCGCGTGTCACTATTTTATCTTGTGGTTATCCGCAGGATCTGTCGACACGCATCAGTAACCCCTTCCCGGTTAATAAGGATATTTTTTTATGGCAGTTCCAGGAATGGCACAAAAGCTAAACACCCAGATGAATCTTGAGTTTCACGCCTCTAACGTTTACCTGAACTTAAGCGAGTGGTGTGCCCGGCATCGCTTCGACGGCGCCGCGACATTTTTGCGCACCCGCGCGCAAAGCAGCATTACCCTCACCATGCGCGTATTTGACTATCTGAAAAAAGCCGGCAGCTGGCCGATAGTGAATCCCGACCGCGCCTGTAATCCCGAATGCACCTCGCTGGAAGATCTGTTTACCCAAACCCTGAACGATTACCAACAGCGAAGCAGTATGCTGAGCGGTCTTGCCGAAGAAGCCAGGGCGCAAAGCGACGACAACACCTGGCGATTTCTGACGCTGCTGGCGGAAGAGCAGCAACAGGATGGTCTGCTGTTGCAAAGCGTGCTTGAGGAAATCCGCAATGCCGATAAAGCTGGTCTCGGAATGGAGCAGACCGATCGGCGTCTGATGGCATTGGTCGGAGAACCACGGAAACCGCATTAGTCAGCCATTTTCGCTCTGTCAGGGGGAGCGTGCCCACGCTGCCCCGTCTCTCGCTTTAAATCAGTTATGTCAATTTTTCCACCTCATTTATTCCCCAATAGAATAAAAAAGTTTTAACGCGATCGCATTCCCTCGTCACCGTTACCCCTTCTCAGGGATTAGTGAGCGCGGTCACTTTTTATCAAGCCACAAAGAAATATAAAAACAGTGTTTCAAAAATATAAAACACGAGGTTTATTTTTTATGGCTAGATACACGGCTTCAGCCCCTGAAGGGCTGCAGGGAAGACCGATCTTGTTACGCCATCAGTTAGCTTACGGCGGTGGTAATCTGTTGGGGAGTGGCGCGCTGGCGATAAGCGGCGCCTGGCTGCTCTATTTTTATACGACTTTTTGCGGCCTGACGCTGATCGAGGCCTCATTTATCTTCTCCGTCGCCAGCATCATCGATGCTATCAGCAACCCGCTGATGGGCTATCTCACCGATAACTTTGGCAAAACGCGCTTAGGCAAGCGCTTTGGCCGCCGGCGTTTCTTTCTGCTGATCGGCATCCCCTTGATGATGTTCTACCCGCTGCTGTGGGTGGAAGGCCTGAGTTTCTGGTACTACCTCTGCACCTATGTGGTGTTTGAGATCATCTACACCTCTATCATGGTGCCTTATGAAACGCTGGCGACAGAGATGACCGATGATTTCTCGCTGCGCTCAAAACTGACCGGCTATAAAGCCATTTTCGGCAAGCTAGCCAACTTCCTTGCGGCGTTTATTCCCGGACAGTTCATTCTGCTGTATGGCAAAGATTCTGCCACCCCTTTCTTCCTCACCGGTCTGACCTACGGCGTTATCCTCATCGTCGCGATTTCCTGCCTGTGGCTTTGCAGCTGGGAACGAAAGCGCGAGGAAGAGATAGAAACCAGCGCCAGGAAAGGGCTGCTGAGCACCCTGCTGTCGCTGGCAAAAGACATGCGTTCCACCTTTTATCTGCGCGTATTCCGCAAACATCTTGGTATGTACCTGTGCGGGTTTGGCGCTGAATGGCTGTTTGCCTCCATCTTTACCTATTTCGTGATATTCGTTCTTCAGCACGACCCGGCGATGGTCGCCGGACTGAATAGCCTGAACTCGATTCTGCAGCTGATCTCTACGGCGCTGTTTATCGGCCTGTGCGTGAAAAAGGGCTTCAGCAAACCCTATATCCTGGCGCTGGGGATCGTGATTTTCGCGGTCCTGCTGTATACCTCGCTGTGGTTCTTCCATCTGCCGTCAGGCCTGGCGACGGTGCTGATGTTTGGCATTACCGTGCTGTTCGGCCTGGGTACCGGCGGGGTTTACTACATTCCCTGGACCGTTTACACCTTCCTGGCCGATGTCGATGAGATCTACACCGGACGCCGTCGGGAAGGGATCTATGCCGGCGCCATGACCTTCTCAGGGAAAATTCTGCGCTCGATTGTGGTGTTCTCGATGGGGGCGATCCTGAGCTTCTACGGTTTCCAGTCAAAAGCGCACAGCCAACCGGAAAGCGCGGTGACCGCTATCGCGGTGGTATTCTGCGTCGGGGTGATCGCGTTAGCGTTGGCCGCCATCGTCTTCAGCAAGCAGATGAAGCTGGATCGTAAAGCTCATCTGGTGGTGCTGCAGGAAGTCGCGCGGATCAAAGCGGGCGGAAAAATCAGCGATATCGCGCCGGATGTACGAGTTATCGTGGAGGATCTGGTCGGTCATCGCTACGAAGAGTGTTGGGGCAACAGCAAATTGTTCAAAGATGCTGCCCCTGCGCCTGCGCAGACTGTCGTTTCCCATTAAAGAAGAAGGCCCCGCCGGTAAACGGCGAGGCCTGTTATTAATGCGTCTCTTCCTGCGGGGTAAACTTCAGCTCAATCAATGCGATCGCTTTTTGCACCGCGCGAAGAGTCACCGGATCGGCAGAGGCCGGATGGCTGGCGAAGTCGATAGCTTTCAGCTGAGTAGTCATTTTTTCACGCACTTCCACGGGCGCAATGACGTCAATGACATCGAGGATCTGTTTGATAACCAGCTGGCAGGCAACCACATCGGAAACCAGCTCATCGTGTTCGGTAAGATGTTGAGACATTAATTACTCCTTTTTTCAGGAGCGTAATAGTACCCTAAATTTTCACAGATAAAAAAACCTGCCGTCGCAGGTTTTTTTATCTACCCTACTGGCTGGCGGAACTTCTCCTGCCGCTTTGCTCAGGCTCACATTCTTGATGGCAGTGACAACATGAATACCGCGATCTCTTCCAGAGACGAACGTGCTCTTTCAGCGCCTGCGCTGCTGGTGGCCGGTGCTTTTTTTATGGAGTTTCTCGACGGGACGGTGATCGCCACCGCGCTGCCCGATATGGCGAAAGATTTTGGCGTCACCGCGGTCGAGCTGAATATCGGCATCAGCGCCTATCTGATCACCCTCGCGGTACTGATCCCGGCCAGCGGTTGGATCGCCGATCGCTTCGGCGCCCGCGCTATTTTTACCCTCGCCCTGGCGATCTTTACCCTTGCCTCGGTCTTCTGCGGCCTCTCCACCGAGGTGCATACTTTTGTCGCCATGCGTATCCTGCAGGGGATCGGAGGCGCGCTGATGGTCCCTGTCGGTCGCCTGGCGGTACTGCGAACCACGCCGAAACATCTGCTGATCAAAGCCATCGCTACCCTCACCTGGCCGGCGCTGGTGGCCCCCATTATCGGCCCGCCTTTGGGCGGCTTTATCACCCGCTACGCCAGCTGGCACTGGATCTTCTTTATCAATGTCCCGCTGGGCCTCGCAGCCATCATCCTTGCGCTGCGCATTATCCCTGATATTCGCGAAACGGAACGGCGCTCCTTCGATCTCACCGGCTTTATCACCACCGCAGTCGCGATGGTCAGTCTGGTCACCGCGATGGAACGGCTCGGCGATCGCCAGCCGCAGATCTGGCCGACGCTGGCTCTCGCCGTGCTTGGCTTCGGCTGTCTGACATATGCTATACGCCACTTCCGCCGGGCGACGGCGCCCATGGTTCGTCTCGACGCCCTGCAGGTGCCAACGTTCCGGGTGACGATGTATGGCGGCTCGCTGTTCCGCTCCTCCATCAGCGCAGTCCCCTTTCTGCTGCCGCTGCTGTTTCAGGTAGGGTTCGGCATGGATCCCTTCCACTCCGGCCTGCTGGTGCTGGCGGTGTTTGTCGGCAATTTGACCATCAAACCCGCCACCACGCCGCTGATCCGCTGGCTGGGCTTTCGCCGACTGCTGTTGATCAACGGTGCACTGAACGTCTGTTCACTGCTGGCCTGTGCGCTGCTCACGCCGCAGACGCCGGTCTGGGCCATCATGTTAATCCTTTATCTCGGCGGGGTATTTCGCTCGATCCAGTTTACGGGCGTAAGCACGCTGGCCTTTGCCGATGTCCCCGCCGCGCAGATGAGTGATGCCAATACGCTGTTCAGTACCGCGTCGCAGCTGGCGGTGGGGCTGGGGATCACGCTCGGGGCGATTGGCATTCGCCTGGGCGAGCAGGTCGGCGACTGGCTGCACCTTTCCACGCTGCCGGGGATCAGCTTTCGCCTGTCGTTTGTCTTTATCGCGGTGATCTGTCTGGTAGGGATGATCGACAGCCTGCATCTGGCCAAAACGGCCGGCAGCAGCGTGTCGGAGAAGAAGAAATAATGATGGAAGGGCCAGCGGCGCTGGCCCTGATGACGGTTAACCGACGATCTGGCGAACAAAGGCTTCGATGGCTTTATCCTGACAGTTTTCGAAGAAGCACTGCTGGAAGCGTGGGCCGGATACCGCGGTTTTCACCAGCTCCGGATCGATGGCGCGCAGGGTGTCGAGATAGTTGTCTTTTACCACTGCCGCTTTAACCTGGTTGAGGATCCCGGCATTTCGCACCTGCGGCTCTTTGCGCTCCGGCGGATAGCCTTCGCCGTTGCGGCCGGTAAACGCTTTTTCAAAGATAAAGCGTACATTCAGCTCCGCGCCCCAGCCGAAACCTTTGGCAAACGGTAGGGACAGCGCATTACCATTGTTGATCTGAGCAAACAGGAACGCGTCCGCCGGATCGATACAGTAGCCGCAGACCACGCCCGGGTGAATATTCAGCGACATCAGCGCCCCCTGACCGGTACCGCAGCCGGTGACCACGAAGTCGACCGCTTTCGAATTCAGCAGGATGCTGGCCATGATCCCGAGATGAATGTAGGTCAGATGATGATCGTGCTCATCGCTCATGCCGACGTTGAACACCGGGAATCCTTTTTCGTCAGCAACGGCGTTAAGCTCCTTAAGGATGATGGCGTTTTTGTTCGCCTGGCTGTTCTCCATCATCAGTGCAATCTTCATGGTTTACTCTCCTGAATGCTGTGCGGGCCTGCCCGCAGAATGTCATTGGCGTTGACTGCACTCTACTACCTGGAAAACAAACTTTCAAATTTTATGAAAAGTTGTTTTAAAAATTACGCAGCGCTTCACACTTTCGCCCTCTCCGCCAGTCCAGTCGCCAGGTCCCCGCCCCCAGGCATGCCCCCCTCACCTCGCGCGCTCTACCTCGCAGCCCGTTGGCCGGTCATACCATTTTCCACCACAATTAATAATAAATTAAAACCATTCTCATTTATTATTAAATTGCCAATGCGTGTTATTCCCATTAGCATTTTAAATAAAACATTTTTAAATTTACTTTTTGCAAATAATTAAATAACAAATTATAGTGGCAGCCGATAACATCTATTTTTTAATTCCAGGAGCGCGACAATGCTGAAAACGGAAATGATCGACAAACTGAATGAACAGATGAATCTTGAACTTTATTCTTCTCTTCTCTATCAGCAGATGAGCGCCTGGTGCAGTTACCACAGTTTTGAAGGGGCTGCGGCCTTCCTGCGTCGCCATGCCCAGGAAGAGATGACCCATATGCAGCGCCTGTTCGACTACCTGACCGACACCGGCAGCCTGCCGCGCATCAACGCGATCGCCTCCCCGTTTGCCGAATATGCCTCACTGGACGAGCTGTTCCGCCAGACCTATGAGCACGAGCAGCTGATCACGCAAAAAATTAATGAACTGGCGCACGCCGCCATGACCAGTCAGGATTACCCGACCTTTAATTTCCTGCAGTGGTATGTCGCTGAACAGCACGAAGAAGAGAAATTATTTAAATCGGTGATTGATAAACTGACCCTCGTTGGAAAAAGTGGCGAAGGCCTGTACTTTATCGATAAAGAACTGGCGACCCTCGACACACAGAATTAATCTTCCGCGCCGCGACACCCCCGTGTCGCGGCCATTTTAATGCCGGCAAATCTTATTTTCTGCGGTAGTAAAACCTTCCTCTCTGGCAATAAATTTGCCTTTTTTCTCTAAAAACGCCACCAGCTCTGCGGCGCTTAGATTCTCTTCTGAACAGGTGTGAAACCGCGCCTCTTCGCCAAAGCGGCGGCGAATGGCGGCCTCCAACGAGGCGACCGTCCAGGACTCACCCGAGGCGAGCATCATCTGTAAAACTTCATGACCATGAATAGAAGACATAACCCCTCCTGAAAACCACCAGCTTAGGCCAGCCATGCCATCGGCGCCTTGCGCCAGCGCAGGCTTTCGCCCCCTTAAATGCGTAAAGATAAAATTACAGAACTTGTAACCCTCATTTGACGAACGCTGTAATATCCCCTACTCTGCGCGGCATAATTTATTGTTATTAGCTGTAGGGATAGCGAAAAGCGTGAAAAACCGCACTCTGGGCAGTATTTTAATCGTAGCTGGCACCACTATCGGTGCAGGAATGTTGGCGATGCCCTTGGCCGCCGCCGGCGTCGGGTTTGCCGTCACGCTGGGTTTACTTTTCACCTTGTGGGCGTTGATGTGCTATACCGCCCTGCTGCTGCTGGAAGTCTACCAGCACGTGCCTGCCGACATGGGGCTTGGTTCCCTGGCCGCACGCTATCTGGGCCGTTACGGGCAGTGGGTAACCGGGTTCTGCATGCTGTTTCTGCTGTATGCCCTCACGGCGGCTTATATCAGTGGCGCCGGTGAATTACTCGCCTCCAGCCTCAACCAGTGGCTGGACTGGCAGCTGCCGCCGGCGGCCGGCGTACTGTTATTTACGGCGCTGGGCGGGGCGGTGGTGTGCATCGGTACCTCGCTGGTCGACTTATTCAATCGCTTCCTGTTCAGCGCCAAAATCATCTTTCTGGTGATTATGCTGGCGCTACTGATGCCGCATATTCATCAGGTCAATCTGTTGACGCTGCCGGTTGAGCAAGGCCTGGCCCTGTCGGCTATTCCGGTGATCTTTACCTCCTTTGGTTTTCACGGCAGTGTGCCGAGCATCGTCAGCTATCTTGGCGGCGATATCCGTAAACTGCGCCGGGTATTTATTATCGGCAGCTTTATTCCGCTGGTGGCTTATATTTTCTGGCAGCTGGCGACGCTGGGGAGTATCAACCCTCCCGCTTTTACCGCGCTGCTGGCCAAAAACGCCGGTCTGAACGGTCTGCTGGAGGCGATCCGCGAAGTGGTGGCGTCGCCGCACGTGGAGCTGGCCGTGCACCTGTTTGCCGACCTCGCGCTGGCGACCTCATTCCTCGGCGTCTCGCTCGGCTTGTTTGATTACCTGGCCGATGTGTTTCAACGCAAAAACAGCGTCAGCGGACGTCTGCAGAGCGGCGCGATCACCTTCCTGCCGCCGGTGGCGTTCGCCCTGTTCTATCCCCGCGGTTTTGTTATGGCCCTGGGCTACGCCGGGGTGGCACTCGCCGTGCTGGCCCTGATGTTGCCTGCCCTGCTGGCAATGAAGAGCCGCCGACAACATCCGCAGGCTGCCTGGCGGGTGGTCGGCGGCGCGCCGGCGCTGTGGCTGGTTCTGCTGTGCGGGATCGGTATTGTGGCGATTCAGTTCAGTATCGTCGCCGGACTGCTGCCTGCGGTGGGATAAAAAAGGGGCCGGCTGGCCCCCAGGTTTTATTTTGCTAAGCAGCACTGCTTATACTTTTTTCCGCTCCCGCACGGGCAGGGATCGTTGCGTCCGACCTTCGCCTCATTTCTGACCGGCTGCGGAACCACCACCGGCTGGGGATTCGCCATCCAGTACTGGTAAAGCGCCAGCGCCGCCGGCGTGATACGCTCGATGCTGTCGATAAACTCATCCGCCGTCAGATTATCCAGCGCGGTAAACTGCGCTTCGCTGCCGTGGAGCGCGATAGCGTCCAGCGCCGGCTTAAGTTCAGCGGGCAGCGTCGACCAGTCGCTCAGCGCTACGCCGCGCAGGTAGCCAAAGCACCACTCTTCGACGATCGTCAGCTCCTGACCTTCCGCTTCGCGGGTGCCAAACAGCGGTTCGAACTGATCGGGATAGGACTCCAGGCGTTCAGCGATGTCGCTCATATGCTGCAGCGTCAGATCGACAAAGCGATCGCGCTCGCGGTCGTTGGCCCAGCGCGGCACATTATCCGCCCCGCCCCAGATCGCCACCAGCCACTGGGCTGGTTCGATATCGGTCGGTGCAGAGAGGATAGCCGTCAGCAGGCCATCCAGTTCAGACATATCCAGAATAGCGCCTTCGGTGGCGTATTTCGCCAGCGTCTCGTCCAGCCATTCCAGTTCGTTTTCGTTTAAAGGTCCGGTATTCATTCACAGGCTCGCATGGTAAAAATCGGGCCTACAGTAGCCGAATTGCCGACAGAAAGCCACCAGGCGCGGCAATCCGCCTTCCCATGCCCATCAGGCCAGGCCGTGCAGCGCCGCCGCCACGTCGCGAATGGCCTCCTCCCCTAACGGCAGCAAGGGGCGGGGAAGGCAGTCAGGGTCGCACAGCCCCAGAATGGCCGCCGCGCTGGCGATTACCCGCAGGCTGCCGCCATAGCGGTCAAAGCATCGCCAGAGCGGGGCCAGCTGCGCATTCAGCGCCGTAACCCGTGCCGCGTCGCCAGAACGAATCGCCCTTACCAGCGCCCCTGAAAGCTGGGGAAAGAGCCCGCCGCAAACCGAGTACCAGACTTGGCAACCGGCCTGCAATCCCGCCGTCGCCAGGGCATCGCCGCTGGCGCCAAGCGTAACGCGGGCAGGAAGATGACGGCGTAGCGTTGCCACCCGCTCACTCGCCTGCGGCTCAGGCAAGCCGGGAATTTTAATCGAGGCGATGGCCGGCAAGGCGGCGATGCGCCCCTGCAGCTCATCCGCCAGCGTGACGTGAGTGGTGCGGGGATTGTCATACAGGCAAACCGGAACCGAGACGTGCCGACAGACCTCTTCGTAGAAGGCAAAGATCTCCTCCGCAGAAAGCGGCTGATAGGACATCATCGGCAGTAATAACGCATCCGCCCCGGCCTGCTGGGCATCCTCCACCAGGCGCAGCACCTCGCTGGTAGCGATGGCGCCGACGCCAACCATCATCGGGATCGACCCAACATGCGCTTTCGCCACCTGCACCACCCGCTTGCGCTGCTCACGATTCAGATACGCGTAGCTGCCGGTCGAGCCTAAGATGCCCAGAGAGTCGACTCCGGTATCGGTAAGACGAGAGAGAATACGGATAAACGCCTTTTCATCAAGATGCTGCTGATGCAGCGGCGTCAGCGGAAATGCGCAAAGCCCTGTGAACATGATGCCTCCGGCAGGCTGGGATAAAAGTCCGGTTGATAGTAGCAAGGAGAGATCGTTTTGTCCTGGGACAAATGAACGATCGCCGCTGAGCGTGATGGATTCATTCGCCTGCGTGCGATGCTCTCCTCCGGGATATTTTCCCTGTCAGTCCAAGCATCAGGATCCGTAGATTCTGGCGAGCGTCTTCAATAACCGCGTCCTCTGTAGCAGCCCGTATTTCCTCGATTGCCAATATCCTGTCTATTTGACATAATCCCACACAATTTGTATGCCTACCTGTTTTAGCAGCAATAAAATAAAGAAAGACTACAGCTTCAATTGGATAAAAAATGAGATATGACATTAAAGAAAAATACCTGAAAATACATCTAATAAAAACAACTTATAAAACGCTACTCGGTCGACCGGCAGATAGCGATGGTCTGAAAAACTACCTCAACGCCATTGCTAATAAGTCACTTGCAGAATCAGCAGAACTTCTTAACTCATCGCTGATGCATAGTGACGAGTTTATTGCTTTCACGAAATCCAGAATGTCATCTGATAAATTCAGTTACACACCACAAGCGTTAACAGAGAGTGCTCCTGATGATTCAATGCACGTCAAACATATTGTCTCCCTGGGCAGCCATTGTTTAACTTCATGGACATTGAAAAAATTCAACCTGAAAAAGATATCACTGCCTTTTGACTGGCTATTTTCCTGTCCAGCGATGATTATCGACTGCCTGAGGGATGATTTTACCTCATTTTTAGATAAAAATGAGTACAGCTCATTACGTCGCCAGTCGCGAGAACCCGGAGCACACCACAATAAATACAAAGAAAAATATCGTCTGAATGATATATTCACGCATCGCGACCCAAATACTCCTGCTGATTATGAGTATTACGTCCGCGCGGTTAAAAGATTCAGAAACATATTAAAAAGCAAAGAAGGGAAGCTTTTTGTGATTTGCTGTAGAGAGGAAATAGATATAGCAAAGCAACTCCCTGAATTAGTCACTGAACTTTCTCACCACACGACTAATTTCTATCTGTTGGCTTTTGCCTTGCAGAAACCCGCCTATCTTCAACTGGAGCGTATATCTTCGGGTGAAAATTATTCACTATATAGTTTGACACCTGAGTCTGAAGAAAGATTTACCGGAAAATTCTCCTCGCTTACGGATGAGATGGTAATTATATCGAAAGTCCTTTCGTTCAACCTCGAACTCTAGAGACGGTTTCACCTCCGGCCTCTGGCACGCAGAGTATCGATTTGCCTCCCCCTGCCGGTTTGGGGGAGCGAAATCATCCCAACGACATTATTCCACGAGGCGCGACGGTTTAGCCGGGTGCGGTTATCCTGGGGGAAGAGCAAGGTGGACAAGAAAACTAGTATGAAGTGATATTATGAAATGGGTGGTTTTGAAACAAAAAAACCACCCGTAGGTGGTTTCACGACACTGCTTATTGCTTTGATTATTCTGCTTTTATCCCAATGGTACCCGGAGTGGGACTTGAACCCACACAGCGCGAACGCCGAGGGATTTTAAATCGTGCGCTTTTTACCTCATAATCAAAGATATACAATCGTTTTTCGTAACAAGCATGAATATAATTAGTTATAATTATCAGATAGTTACACAGACATAAACTGCTTAATTATGAAGAAATTTGGTCTAAGTTACAGGATGTTTTCCATACAAGCGCGGTAGATGTTTACTTGCAGAATCTTTTTATAAGCTCAAATTAGGCATGATGATTGCCTGATAGGTGTGTAAAACGCAACAGACAGTCGCGAGCATGATAGGAACGGCATCATACCGGGTCGACATAATGGCGGACGAGCAGAGTGAATTGTTTCTACATCTAACGAGTCTCAGAGGACCGTCATTGATGCCTCTGTAGTGTTCCTTCATAGATCGCGCACTGATTTCATCCTTCATTAAATTTCCTAATCGGTTGGCATTGACTAATATATCACGATAAAAGGGAGTTATACTTTGATTAAAGAAGTCATTACAGAATAAGAAAGCAGTGATGACCTAGTTCCTTTTTGTTACTCTATTTCCCATAATCAAGCAGGAATAACAACCATGAAGCGCCTGACTCTTATAATATGGATTGCCTCTACTTTTTTTACCTGTCCAGTTCAGGCTGGTGATCATACTTTTGGAGAACAACATATCAGTCAGTGGTGGACTTCTCTAACAGAAGATATCACTCAAACATGGCAGGAACCCGAACGTTACGATCTGTATCTACCCTTTCTGAGCTGGCATGCCCGTTTTATGTATGATAAAGAGAAAACTGATAAATACAACGAAATGCCCTGGGGGGGAGGTCTGGGGGTGTCACGCTTTAACAAAGATGGCAACTGGAGCGCTCTTTTTGCCATGGTATTCAAGGACTCGCATAACGAATGGCAGCCTGCAGTGGGCTACGGATGGGAGAAAGGTTGGTATCTGGATACCGCAAAGGATTTCCGTTTCGGGCTTGGTGCGGCGGCGGGGATCACGGCCCGCGAGGATTTTGCTAACTACGTTCCCTTGCCTTTTATATTCCCTTTATTTTCTGCAGGTTATAAGCGTGTCACTATACAGTTCACTTACATACCGGGAACTTACAATAATGGCAACGTGTTGTTTGCATGGCTACGTTTCGGCTTCTGAAGGGCCATGTATTGGCTGCTATTTCTAATCAATATAGAAGATGAAATACAGTAGCCTCAGAAAAAAAATATTTAACTCCACAATAATGAATAGCGTTCTAAAATAAGTTAAGTAGAAAACGCTTTAATTTATTGTTCTTCTGCAAAAATTGATAGTTTTGTTCCACCCTTCAATTAGTAAAGAATCTCTGTGATCAAACCTGACGGTCAGATGAGTACTACCGTTATTTTCTTCCACAAAAATAGTAATAGCATTTTCTAAGCCGACTTGTGTCAGGAGAATAGTATTTTCTTTATGAAATTTACTGTCATCAATAAAAAAACCGTTTATCTTGGCCCCTGTTTTTAAGCATCGAATGGTAATGTCAGGACGTGAATGAAACTGGATATTCATTGTTTGCGTGTTTGCAAAATTATTCATAACCAAAGAACACCCGGTAGCGAAGAAAACCAAAAATAAAAAACTACATTTCACAACTGAGTTTAATTTAAGTAGCAACACAATCGAACCTTCTTAATAGAAAAGATATGTGTTAGTGGAATACCAACATCCTAATGAATTAGTTAGTCGGTATTCCGCTCAATATTTTCAACGCGGAGAAACAGTTGTCTGCCCACCGGAGGATGATATTGCAACTCTCTGCCCAGCAGAAAATCTCGTAGGCCCCTGACGTTGTACTACCATAATGGTCCTGCCATCATCAAGGCGAATCTCCAGTTCCACTCCCTGGACAAGATTCATACGTGACTGCACCCCCTGACCTGCTAATCCACCTGCTACCGCCCCCGTCGCGGTTGAAAGCCGACGACCAGAACCTCCTCCAATAGTACTACCTGCTATTCCTCCAATGACTCCCCCTGCAACAGCACCTACCGCATTGTTGTCATCTCCGGCCTGTATCTGAACCGGACGCACTGAAACCAGAGTACCGTAAAATACCTGCTGAACACGTCCCGCAGCAGACGCCGAATGGACATCGCCAGAAAGATGGCTGGTATTTGTGCATCCTGTAATCCCCAGGATAAAAATTACCGCACAGTATCTGTGTAACATAGAATAGTCTCCGGAATAATTGAAGGTATGTTATAGTCATGCATAAGTAAGAACTTGCACCATTAATTTTCGTGGCAAAGGTGACAGGCTCCTGCAAAACGATTGCCTGAAAGTTATGATGAAAAGATAATACTAGCATTATAATAAGTCTAATATGTATCATCCATCCCCCACTTACCACAAGTCATTATTTTTTTAGTTAACGCCAGCAGGACTATGAAATTCACATGCTACATTCCAACTGAGGATGGTCTCAGATAAAACTCATCCGTAAACTCTCCTGTTCCATCTCGTAAAAGAAGATGAGCTGGTACCGAATCGGGTCTAAGCTTGCCTTCTGGGAGTGGTGATTTATACTTATAATTACCTTTTCTTCTTAAAAAATCGTCTTTAACCTGCTTTCTAAAATCCTGATTTGTCATAATATCAAAGCCAGTACCAGTCATCACTTTCGCTGCGTTTAAGGTTCCCTTATCTCCAATTGACATACCAGCACAAGCTGTAACAGGCCATGTATGCAAGCCAATCCCAGCAGGAATTGTTATCCAGCCAAATAAACCCACAGGGCAATTATAACTAACATCCCCAACATCTGTTGCTCCACCAGTTGTTATTTCTGGTAAGAACGGAATAGGTGACTCCATCAATCCAGCTTCAGGGATAGCCATTGCTTTCTGGCATTTTTTAGCAAAAGTCTGTTCATCTTGGGTCCACATTATAGGAACCGTAGATATATGTTGTAAAATCCGTTTTGCGAGAGAGTCGTTTGGCATTAAATCATGAAGTCCGAAGAAATGTTCGACCTCTTCTTTTGTTTGGGATTGTAAAGCTGCGCCTTTGGCAGTATCAATAATCCATTTTGATACGTCCTCCACTTCTTTTCTATCTTTACCACGTACCATTAAAAATATTTCTGCATAGTCTGGTATTACGTTCGGAGTTTCTCCTGAATTGGTATATACATAATGAAGTCTGGTCGTGGGTGACAATTGTTCCCGCATAAATTGCACACCAACACCAAAAAGCTCAGCACCTTTTAAAGCGCTACGGCCTTCCCATGGAGCCACACCTGCATGAGCTGTCTTCCCATGAAATTTAATTCTGAACATATTGACTGCGGAAGTTTTCAATAAGCCAGTACCAGTCATTGGCGCAGGATGCCATGCAAGGCAGGCATCCAGATCGTCAAACAAACCATCCCGAGCCATGTAAACTTTAGCCCCCTCAGTTTCTTCCGCAGCACAACCATAAACACGTATTGTTCCAGCGATATTTTTTTCTTTCATTATATTTTTTAGAGCAATTGCCGCGCCAGTACATGCGGCGCCTAGCATGTTATGTCCACAGCCATGCCCTGGCAGATTTCTTGAGGTGCTGTCTTCATCTTGTCTGGGTTCTGCTGCGTTCTTTAAACCTGGCAAGGCATCATATTCTGGCATATAACCAACTTTTGGGCCTCCGCTTCCTTGGCTCCATTCAGCTATAAATGCTGTAGGGATACCTGACGTTCCTGAACTTATTATTGTAAAACCTTCCTTTTCTAAAGCATCTTTATGGATCTTGCTCGAAACCTCTTCGTGTAGGGAAAGCTCTGGATTATTCCAGACATCATGCGATATTTGTAAGATAACATTCTTAATATCATCAACAGCATTACTGAAAATGAGATATTCCGGTGCAGGAAGCTCTATTCCCTCTGCGGCATAACTTTTCGTTAATACTCCAGCCTTTAAAATAACAGCTGTGGCCATAGAAGTTTTTATAAACCCCCTTCGGGCATAGTTTGGCATGTCTTTTACAATGAAATTTCTCATACTTTGTCCTGTATTAAATTTAGATTTAAAAAATAGTTATAATCCAAGCACTTAAACAAACAGAAAGATTTGTAGATGTTAATAAATGAGAATAATAAAATGTTCATTCAGCATCAATTTCTTTGATGTTTTCAATCATCGGTTCAGTTTTTGCCTTAATATCTGCTGGAAGAACACCTCCATTATTAATAAAATTGTTATATTGGAAATATGACTCACGCACTATGATATAAGGATCAGTAGACTGACGTAGCATACCATCACTTTCAAGTAATTGTGCGCGTGTTTCAATTGTATTTATGGCCAGTTTACCTATCATCATAGGCCACGTCAGCCAGTAAAGGACAGGATACAAATTGTCAACCATGTCGCCACCTTCCTGACGTAATGTAAAACTTCCGTACAGCGGCAACTGCATGTATGGTCCATAAGAGAAACCATAATAAGCTAACGTGCTACCGAACCTTCTTGGTTCAGTCCGTTGTAATTGTGGATTTGCCCTACCAGCAACATCGATCAGCCCGCCCAAACCAAGAATGGTATTCAAAAAGAAACGAGTAAAATGAATCATTCCTTTATAAGGCTCTCCCCTGAGGAATGCGTTTAGCATCACAGCAGGCTCTTCAATATTACTTGTAAAATTGGATAATCCATTACGGACAGGTTGTGGAACATAATCGTTCCATCCAACAGCAATCGGGCGCAGAATGTAAGGATCTACAACATTAAAGTTAAAGTTAAAAATTACACGGTTAAACCCTTCAAAAGGGTCAGAGTGGTTGATACCTTGTACTGACGCGGGTGCACTCACACAACCAGGAAGTAAGGTCACAATTATCAGGATTGCAGTAGAGCGAGTGTGCATCTTCAGCCTCACGTTAAGCCAAGCCACTATATTCCGGATATTACTAAAGGTGTGCGTTTTAGTTTAGTATAGTCTCGCATTGCTTTGGTGAATAAATCGAAAAATCTCTGAGTGTTGATACCAATTTTACGAAACGAAGCTGTATTCATCTGCTTCACACATCGTTAATATAGACCAGTGTAGTACAGTCGGTGCTCAGTTTTGCAATAAGTGATGGCCGCAACCATCAATCTTGATCAGTTCACTACACCGGCACGTTGATAGTGTGGCTGCTGATTCGTGAGGATTCGTTATTTGCGGAGGATCCAGAGGCCGATTTAAACCATATGTGATCAGACAGTCTCTGTAGACACATAGTCATCGTTGAGCCCTGCGAGCTTTCACTCGTCAGTGTCGACCCAAAGTAGATATATATCGCGCAAGACCTTCGGGGAGCAGGTTATTGCTAGTGGTTGAGCACACCGGCACTGCCATAACTAATTTGGCTTTTTCATTTCATTTAAATCAGTAAGTTGCTTTCTAAGTTCCTGCACTGCTGACACAAGATCCGCGATTATGGCTACATAGTCCACGTTCATTACCTGGAACGTTTCCCCATCGATCTCCTGCTCGCATCCCATGAAGGTGTAAGTTGTGTCCACTGTATCAGCCTGCTGCGCGATAAATCCACGGCGTCGGCGGTTTTCTCCTTTCATCTGATACTCGCACACCCCTAACCTTTCAACGCGCTGCAGTGCATTCTGAGGAGCTTCCGTAAAACCCTCTTTCAGCCGCACGTCTGATCCAGTGGTCATGACGTCACCTTTCCCGGTGGAGATGGTGCCACCAGCCCGAAAAATCCATGCGTCAGTGCGTCCGAAGCCATCCGCGTACAACACCAGGCGATGCTCAGTGCCGACCTGCTCTTCCATGTACATCTGCACGTAAGCGCCGTCTACGTCACCATATGCCCCGCGCCCGGCCATCAACGAGCGTACCGGGTTGGAGGTCAGTTGTGTTCCGATGGATGGGTTGGCTGGCATGGTCGATGATGCAGTGATCCTGCCGTCCGTTACCCAAAAGCTTTGCACCTGCGCGTTCAGGCGGTTCTGCCTGTCGTGGATAAGGCGAGCGGTATAATCCGCACTGCTGCCGTTGTAGTGGAAGTCAATATAAGGCGTGCTCATTGACAGCTCGATCGCCTGCGTCAGGACCTTCCCCTTTGACGTGTTATCGATGTTGCCGCCAGCTGATAACCCGCCGGGTAGCGTCGTCTGGTTATCGGTGCCAATAACGAGGATGTCATCAAAGTTGTCTGACGGGGATACAGTGGTCGTTCTTGAACGCTGAACCCTGAACGGAGTTCCCGAGCCAACGGCAATTGTCCCTCCTTGCCCCTGTTTTTTGAGCAGAGCCAGATCTGAGTTTTTACCGAGAATAAAACCGGCATTATCGCTGGTTATAACCTGCGAGCCGGCGAGGTCGTTTCCTCCAGTGAGTTTTGCCAGCGCGTTAAGATCCGATGCCTTCGCCATCCCGGCTATCGCCGGAACGGTCACCTGCTTTCCGGTGATCGGGTCAGTCAGGGTGATATTGCCGCTGCCGGTCAGGGCCATCGACCAGCCCTCCACCACACTACGCCAGAATGCAAATGCGCTGGCCAGCTGGTTAGCAAACGACGAGGTGCTGGCGGTTTCAGCGGTAATAATGCCGTAACTGGCACCGGAAAATGCGGTGGTGATATTCCGGGTCAGCGTCAGTTGCGTGTCGCTGTCCACAGATTTGATCGCATACAGGTCAGCACTACCGCTGCGGTAAACCACCAGAATCGACCCGGGCAGTATCCCCAGCGCCTCCTGTGACCATTTTGTTGTCGCACCTGTCACCCGTGCCTGCGACGCTGCACCCGTGACGGTGCCGACTTCATACATCGCCATAATAAAGTTCCTCCTGGATGGTTTTCCCTGGAAAAAGAAAAGGCCCCTGGCGGGGCCTCTGTTAGCTAAATGAACTGCTGTCCGTTCGGAAGGCGGTTGCGGTGATGTTCTCGACTGTGCAGTTGTAATCAATCGCGGCATTTCGACCTGTAGCCTTGATAAAGAAGCCGACATTGTTGTGGTCAGCATCCAGGCGCGCGGCAAACCGCAATTCAAAGGCCGTGGTGCCAGCTGTGATATTACCGGCATCGACGAAGATACGGCGGGTTACCTCCTGCCCACCAATGTTGAACGTAATATCAGAGGTATACCCCAGGCCACTGCCCGTCCCATAGGTCTGGCACACCAGGGTGCAGGCCAGAACCACTGTCATGCTATACCCCCTGTTCTGATACGCTCCGTTCCGCTGTACCGTCTGGTTGCGGCGGAAGGTCAGGCTGTCGTAACCTTTTGCCACCGCAATGTCACCGATGAACGCATCCGCCTGGACAGTGCCACGGAACACGCCGCTATTCGCTTCGACCCTGCCACGAACGATCACGTTATTGAACTGCGAAGAGCCATCCTTGGCGATACGCCAGCCTTGCGACCCGTCAACAAAGTTATTCGAGCGGATCTCGTTGCCGATCTTCGCGTTCGTGATGGAACCGTCCGCGATTTTGGTTGAGGTCAGGGAACTGTTTTTGATACGTGCCGTATCGATATACAGTTCATTGCCTTCGGCAATCATCACCGGCACTGCCGTCGCATTGTTACGGTTAAACAGCGAGAAGCGGTCGGCGTAGAGGATCATGTCGCTCGTTTCACCATTGCTGCCCAGCGTAATCCCCGCGCCAACATTCTTGCCGTTAACCGTCTCAACCTTCATCGACCACAGCGAACTCACCGTACCATTCACATCCGCCACGGTTTTAGCGGTGTTTTGAACGGAAGCGCTGAGATCCCCGACACTGGATGTCAGGGTCGTCTGCTGCGTTGCCAGCGCCTCCAGTGCCGTTGCATGCGTCTGCTGGGTACTGGTGATACTGGCCACCGATTTAATCGTGTTGTCCAGCGTCGTCTGGTTTTTGATGTTGGCGGCCGCCTGCGCGCCAATCTGCGACTGAAGCGAGGTATTCAGGCTGGCCTGTGTGCTCTGGCTGTCGCTCAGCGTCTTCGCCATGTTATCGACGCGGGAGTTGGCGTTATCCACTTTCGTGGCCAGTGCCGTCTGCTGCTGCGCCTGGGCAGTGATTTTCCCTTCGGCATCCGTTACGCGCGCCGTCAGGCCGCTCACAGCGCTCGCCGTCGCGTCAGAGGCATCCTGTGCCGCTTTCGCATCGGTAACATCCGTGATGACCAGATCGTCGATATACAGTAAATAGCCAGGGGTACCGTTGCCGGTGGCGCCACGGGTGGAGATCCAGACCACCGCGCGTGTTCTGCCTGCCCCGTTGTTACTGGCGATACCCGTGAATTTCACCCACTTATCGCGCGCGCCCAGAGAGGCTTCGCTGACAGTGACCGCCGCCTGCCAGGCATTTTGCCCGGCAGCATTCTGCGACTGGATACCGACCAACGTTGTCCACCCGGAGGAGGGTGCCTGATCCGCCGGCATCATGGCCCAGAACTCAAACCGGAACTTCGCGTCCTCACGGACTGACTGCCAGGTGCCAAGCTGTTTATCGCTGTTGCCGCCGTTATTCTCATCCCGTCTCAACTTCAGGCTCTTATCGCCGGTGAATTTCTGAGACGCCACCACAACGGCGGTGCCGCTCCCGCCCAGCACCTGGCCATCGCTGTAGCTTTCAAACGTACCGTCAACCCACGGATTAGCTCCCTGAGTGCGGATGGTATTGATGGTGCTGGTCAGCGACGTGATGCTCTGCGACTGGCTGGTGATGGTGTTTTCCACCTGGCTTACGCGACCGGTCAGTGAACTCACCGCGGACGTGTCAGCCTTTTTACCCAGCTCAGTATTCATCGTGGTCAGGCTGTTCTGCAGACTGGTGAGCTGCTGCGACTGCGAATCCAGTTTACCCTCGACAGACGTCATCCGGGTGGTCAACCCGGTGACAGCGCTTTGCTCAGCTTTCTGACTGACCGCCGCATTCGTGACGGCCAGATCGCCGCTGAGTTTCGTCAGCTGCTGCGCCTGGGTGGTGATAGCCCCTTCAGCAGCGGTGACGCGAGTATTCATCTGAGAGATGGCGCCGGCATTAGCCGCGATATCCTTTTCATCCGTAACATCGAGGACATGGAAATCATCAAAATACATTACCCCCGCGCTGAGGAAGGTTGTCAGCTGGAAACTGGCCGTCGTGGTCTTCGTGGCTTTCCAGTCAAACGTTACCAGTTGCCAGCCAGAACTAAACGGTCCGTAGTTTGAGCCGACCAGCAGGCCAGTGCTGTCGGCCACACGAAACTTCGTGTTACCCGCATCTTTAATCGTGGTCCCCGAGTCCTGCTTCGCCCATACCCCCATGCGGTAGGTACGGCCCTGCGTGATACTGATTTCCTGTCCGACCAGGTTTGACTGGCCGGCGGACATTTTCAGCGCCTTGTTACCCGAGTGCGGAACCTGTAAATCGGCCACCGTCGCGGTACTGCTCCAGCCGGTAAAGCCCGCCGCGCCGCGCTCAAAACTGCCGTTGACAATGAGGTTGCCCGGCATTTTCCCGCTGGCGTCAATATCCGCTGCCGTCTGGCTCAGGCTGTTACTCAGTTGCGTCAGAGAATCCCCCTGCGCACTGAGTGTTTTGCCCTGCTCCGTGACCTGGTTCTGCAGGGTGTTCATCGCGCTTGCATCCGCTTTTTTGTTCACGTTCGCATTCGTCGTGGCCAGATCGCTGCTGAGTTTTGTCAGCGCGCTGTTAGCTGCCGCGATGTCATTCCCCTGCTGCGTCACCGTGCCCTGCAGCTGCGTCACCGCTGTCGTGTCAGCCTTTTTACTCACCGTATCGTTTGTCGACCGGAGGCTGTTCTCCAGCGAGGTGGTCCGCGTGCCGATGCTGCTGAGCGTATCGCCCTGCTGGCTAACCGTGGTGGTCAGTGAGTCCACCGCTTTTGCAGTCGCATCTGCGGTTTTCTGCGCACTGTTCGCCGCCGTCACGTTACGCATATGCCAGTCGGCAGCGTACCAGACGGTGCCGAACGGGCTGCTCTGATTAACCTGCAGGAACGGCCGCAGCAAGCTGGTATCGGATGGCACCGTAAAGCGCCAGGTGGCTCGTTTCCACGCGGAGGTGGTCTTAGTGTTGCCCCCGGACGCTTTCGCTCCGATGCCACCGGTGGCGGTAGTGGCCCGACCGATATAGAAGTTAAAGTCAGCGCTGCCGGTACCACACGCTACCAGAGCAGACATTTCGAAAACGTCGCCCGGTGTCACGGCGATATTGTTGATTTTTGGCACATGGTCTCGTCCGGCCAGCCGGACGGCATACCTGAACGGGCAGTCAGCCGGCACACCATCGGCGGTGGTCTCCACCACGTCATAACCCATGCGGTCATACGCCGGATCAAATGACGGGTTTGGGATGTAATCGTCCCCGGCAGCATTCCCGGCGTTCACCGCCGCCGTCAGGCTGACGATGTTGCTGTTGGCTGCCGTGAGGCCTGCCTCGGTTTTCTCCACCCGGCCAGTCAGCGCGTTAAGCGCCGTCTGATCCGCTTTGGTGTTGACCTTATCGGTGGTGCTGCTCAAATCGCCCTGCAGCTTCGTGATAGCCTGCCCCTGGGAGGTGATTTTGCCTTCCGCACTGGTGACCCGGCTGGTGAGATCACTCACCGACTGCGCGCTGGCCTTTTGTGCCACGTTGTTGTTGGTGGTGTTCAGGCTGTTCTGCAGATTCGTGATGCTCTGAGACTGCGCGGTCAGTTGCCCCTCGGCATTCGTCACCCGACTGGTAAGGCTGTTAATGGCCGATGTGTTCGCGGTGATACCGCTGGCCGCATCATCCGGACTCGGTGACCAGTCGGTCATCACGGTCCCGGTTTCCAGCTGAGGGCGGCAGAGCCAGACTTCTTTGTCGGCAGACGTCGCGCTTTCCAGACGCGCGGCAATCAGCCGTTTGGTGCCACTGGTGGCAGGAATAACCCATTTCACCCAGTAACGCGCCCATGCGGTGGTCAGTTTCGTGACCGCCTTGCCGTCACCGGCCCCGCCTTTAACGCCCTGGCTGGTTTCCGTGGTGGTGGTGTTCGATGGGTTATAGAAATAACTTGCCATCTCCTGCCCGTCATAAGCCCCTTTCGCATAGAAGCTGAATACAAATTCCGTACGCCCGGTAACGTCCAGCGTCTGTTCATCCAGCTGGGTATAACCGGATGCACCTTTCGCCAGCCGGGTGTAGGCCACGCGGTCGCCCAGATAGGTTTCTGTGGCGTGGCGGCTGCTCCATCCCTCCAGAGTGTCCGCATTGCGGATAATATTGGTCCCGCCCACGGCCAGGGAGGAAAAGTTGTTTTCCAGGTTCGTCAGCGCGCTGCTTTGCGTGGTCAGATCCCTGCCATGCTGTTCAACGGTGTTCTGCAGGCTCTGCAGCGCCGTTGCATCAGCCTTCTTCGCCACATTACTGTTGGTCGTGTTCAGGCTGTTCTGCAGGCTGGTCAGGCTGTCTCCCTGCGATTTCAGACCGCCTTCGGTAGCCGTCACGCGGGTCGTCAGATTCGTCAGCGCGCTGGCATCGGCCTTGCCGCTGATATTCTTACCAAGTTGCGTCACATCCGACTGCAGTTTCGTGATCGCGCTGCCCTGAGACGTAATATTCTTCCCGTTCTGCGTGACTGACGCGGACAGACTGGAAAGCGCCTGCGCATTCGCATCGGCGGCATCGAGCGCCGCTTTCGCATCGGTCACGTCAGTGATGATCAGATCATCAATCAGGAAGGCGTCACCCAGGCGAACTTTTGGTGTATTCGGGATGGAGATCCTCACCATTGCCTGTTTCAGCGCGGTTCGGTTGTTGGTCAGATAGCCACTGACTTTTGTCCAGTTGTCCACCGACAACTCGGAGACTTTCACGTTCAGACCAGGCCACGACCAGCCATTGGCAGAATCCTGGAAGGAAAATCCGAGCACCATATAAACGGTCGGATCGGCGGTCGAGCCAGCCGGCAACTTAACCCACGCCTCCACGTAATAGACCGCGTTATCGCGAACCTGCATGCCTGAAAAGATATGGGTATCGTTATTATCCGTCGCGTTCGGGTTGTACTCCGTACTGCGCGTAACACGCAGGCTTTTGGTCCCGCCGTGCGCAGCTTCACTGGTGATAACGGCGCGGGCATTACTGAGAACATCGCCGACGGCATAGGATTCAAAGCTGCCGTCCGGCAGTACGTTGGCTCCCCGTGTCGCCTGCTGCTTCAGCGATGTATTCAGGCTGGTCAGGCTGTCGGCCTGGCTACGGATATCCTTTTCAGTCTGGGTAACCCGGTTGGTCAGTGAACTGACCGCCGACGCATCAGCCTTCTTCGCCACATCGCCTTTGACCCCTTCCAGCGCGTTATTCAGCGCCGTGATGGATTGCCCCTGTGATGTCAGGGTGTTCCCCTGGTTCGTCACCGTCACGGTCAGAGACGAAATAGCATCACTGGTCGCCTTGATGTTGGTTTCATCGGTGATATCAAACACCCGGACGGAATCGAGCCAGATTTCACCGTTTGTCGGATGAGAATAAAGTTTGAAGTTCTGCCCGTCCGCGCCGGCAGCCGTCAATCCGGTTTCCCAGGTGATGGTTTGCCAGTCAGTGGTCAGCGTGACCGTTTTATCCTCATACGTACTGTCCGTCTGGCCGATTTTGTTCTGGCGACGGATCAGCAGACTCATCGCGCCGGAAACACCTTTGGCCTTCACCACCACCCGATACTTGCGCTGGCCATTCAGCGGCACCGGCTTGTTGTTGTTGGAGAAAATGCCTGGGCTGGTAGTGGTCGTCCGGTTCAGCCGGACCCCCGCTTTCCCGTCCCCGAAATCGCCAAAGGTCACACCGGCTGGATACTGAATATCCCAAGCAGTGCTGCCCTGCAGAAAATCAAAGTTCGGGATCAGGTTGTCGCCGGCGTTGCGGGTGGCCGTCAGCACATTCGCCAGATTTGTCAGCTGCTGGCTCTGTGTGGTCAGTTTCCCTTCCGCCTCTGTCACCCGGTTATCGACCGAAGTCAGTGCCGTTGCATCGGCCTTCTTCGACACATTGCTGTTGGTCGTGTTCAGGCTGTTCTGCAGGTTCGTCAGCTGCTGGCTTTGCGAGGTGATAGCCCCTTCCGCTGTGCTGACCCGGCTCGTCAGTCCGGTAACGGCGCCGGCGGTGGCATCGATGTCTACCCGGTCGGTAACGTCAGTGACGTAAAAATCATCGAAGTAGCGGCTGCCGCTAATCAGATAGTTGCTCAGCGTCACCGGCAGGCTGGCTGTCTCCGTCGCTTTCCAGCGACCGGAAATCAGGGTCCAGTTTGTCCCCACCGTACCGCTGTTGTATGGACGCTCAAAAACCGGCTGGCCGGCAGAGTTGCCGATCCGCAGCTTGTTGTTCCCCGCGCCATTATCCGTCGTCGCTCCGGGTTCCTTGACCCACACCCCGATTTCATAGGTTCGCCCCTGAACAAACGGGATGTATTGCCCCGGAGTCACATTCCCCGGATCAACCTTCAGCGCCCGCGTCCCGCTGTGAGGAACGGAAACCTCCACCACACTGGTCGCGGTTGACCGCCCGGTGTAACCATCCAGCCCGCGTTCAAATGAGGGATTCACGACCAGGTTACCCGGTATCTGCCCGCTGGCATCGATATCTGCCGCGACCTGCGAGAGGCTGTTCGACAGGTTCGTCAGCGAATTGCTCTGGCTCTCCAGCGTTTTTCCCTGCTGCGTCACTTTCGTGTCGAGCGTGGCCAGCGCTGTCGCATCGGCTTTCTGCGCCAGCGCTTTATCGGTATTCGCCAGATTTCCGGTCAGTTTCGTGATGGCGCTGTTCGCAGCAGTCAGGTCGTTGCCCAGCTGTGTGACGGTATTGGTCAAATCCTGCACCGCTGTCGCATCAGCCTTTTTGGCCACTGCGGCATTGGTGGTTGCCAGCCCGTTTTCCAGCTGAGTTGTCCGGTTGCCGGTCGAGGTCAGCAGATTACCCTGTTGCGTCACGGTGGTGGTCAGGGAGTCAACCGCCGCCGCCGTGGCATCCGCAGTATCCTGAACCTTTTGCGCCGCTGTCACATTTCGCATATGCCAGTCCGTAACGAACCATACGGTGCCATACGGGCTGTTCTGCGAGATCTGCAGGAACGGACGGATATAACCCCTGTCCACCATCGCCTGCGTGACCTTGAAGCGCCAGGTGGTTCTCTGCCAGGTCGCGGAGGGGGATTTCCCGCCCCCCGCCATGAGTGGCGCACCGGTGCTCGTATCTGGCCGAACGGCGGTGCCAACATACAGATTAAAATTCGCCGTGCCGGCGCCGCAGGCAACCAGTGCGCTGATCTCAATCACATCGTTAAGCGTGGCCGGGAACGCGGCAAAGTTAGGATGGTGATCCCGGCTGGCAATTCGGGCCGCATAACCATACGGGCAGCCCGGCGGGACCTCCTCAGCCGTCGTGGCTACCACGCTGAACCCCATCTGGTCATACGCCGGGTCAAACGTCGGGTTGGGAATTAAATCCCCGCCTGATGCGTTTCCGGCCCGTACAGCGGATTTCAGCGAGGTAATGTTGGCGTTAGCAGCCGTCAGCCCGGATTCCGTCTTCTCCACTCGTCCGGTTAGCGAGTTCATCGCCGTCTGATCCGCTTTGCTGGCCACGTTCGCGTCTGTCTGCGTCAGCGCATTCCGGAGCTGGGTGATGTTCTGCGAATTGCTGACCACATCGTTGCCAATCTGGCTGACATTCGAGCTGAGCACGCCGGCTGCGTTTGCCAGCGCGGAAACCCCGAGACCGGAGTACATCTCAGCAACCTTGTCTGACAGCTTCAGACCCAGGTTGATATACGCCTGGCCGGTCCACTGATTCACCAGAAACTCAACGGTGTTCCAGCCGGCTTTCAGTTCAAAACTGACAATATTCCAGCTGGCGTTACCCCAGGCGACCTGAACCCCATTCACAAATATGGCGCCGGTATCATCAAAAACCCTGGCGCCGGGCGCCAGTGTGATGGTGGTATCTGCGGCCACCTTCACCTGGCAGGAATACAGCGCGATCAGATAGCTGCCGGCGGACGTAAAGTCCAGTTTGGCCGCGTCGGCCACCTCATCAACTACCGTTGGCGCCACGGCGCGAACATCGCTGAATGACGGGACTGTCCCGGCGTTAGCCAGCTGCACAGGATAGAGTCGACGGGACCAGCGATTCGGCTGGCCATTGACCAGTTGATTCGACAGGCTGGTGATGCTGTCAGTATTGCTGCGAATATCCTGCCCGTTTTGCTCTACCTGCTGCGTTAAGGCAGTGACCGCAGCCGCTTCGGCTTTCTTCGCCAGCGCGGCATTTGTCGTGCCCAAATCGCTCGTCAGTTTCGTGATGGACTGACCCTGGCTGGTTATCCTGTCACCCTGCTGGGTAACAACAGACTGCAGCCCGCTCAGCGCCTCATTCGTACCAGCCAGGCCCGTTTCCGTCTGGCCAACCCGGTTAGTGAGCGATGTTAACGCGGCGCCCTGCGATGTCAGCGTGGCGCCCTGTTGCTCAACGTTCTGCATCAGGGACGTCAGCGCGGCTGCATCGGCTTTTTTCCCGAGGCTGGTTTCCAGGCCACCGATGCGGCTCGCCTGCGCGCTCTGCTCTGTCGTCAGAGAACTCAGTTCACCAGAAACGGCAGCTTTGTTGTCGTTAAACTGCGTCTGCAGGGACTCTCTGGCCTTAACTTCCGCCGAGATGGCGGTAACGCGCGCAGTTTTTTCCTGGTACAGCAGCCCGGAGGTGACTTTCTCCAGATCGCTCCCATCATAGGAGCCACGCATCTGCGCCGCCAGCGTGCTGCGTGCCTGCGCTTCGGCGGTCAGCGCGTTACTCACCGTACTGCGCACATCCTGCAGAGCCGCCGTACTGGCGCCGGGTGCTGGCCGGCCAACGGCGATCCAGTCGAATTCGATAAAGTTGCTGGCATCCTGCTGGTTCGTCAGGTCCAGGCGAATACGATCAATGTTCCCTGTCCACGGAATATCACGCACCGTCAGGGTTGCCACCCCATCGGCATATTCCGGCTCAGCAACAATGTATCGCTTCGTGTTATTGAAGTTTTCGCCGGCAGACACCCAGCGGATCTCACCCGCCCAGACTGGTTTGCCGGTTTTACGAAAGCGCAGCATGATGAAGCGGTACGCCGCACCATCGACAGCCAGTCCGCCAGGAGAGGTAATGTACGGATCGGTGGCACTGTCCGCCGGGCGTAACCAGCCATCCTGGGACACACCCGGTACGCCGGCGCTGCCGGTCCAGCCCTCGGTCGTCTGACTGTTGAAATGCCAGATAACCTGCGAATCGAACTGGATATTAGCGCCGGCAGCGAGGCTGGACATTTCCCGCGCCAGATTTTCATCGGCAGTCTTCATCACCTGAGTCAGGCTCTCGATACTCGCCTCAATCCCCTGCGTTGCCGCCAGCAGTTCATCAGCGGCCTGTACCGCCTTCGCGTTAACATCGGCGATACGATCCGCGGTCTCCTGCTTCACTGCATTGGTCAGCGTGGTGTTAACCTGAGACAGCGACTGCTTCAGGCCATTTTCGGCAGTCTTTATCTGCGCATTCAATGCGGCATCGCCGTCGGCCAGCGTTTTGCTGACCCTGGAAATCTCCAGGTCGATGGTAGCGTTGATTTCCGCAGCCGTATCGGTGACTGACTGCCTTACCTGGGTGATGCTGTCGGTCAGCGACTTGTTCACAGTTGCGATCTGCTTGTTCGCATCTGCGACGGCGGATTTTGCCTCCTGAACGCCTTTGTTTGCCTGAGCCAGACCAGAATCGAGAGCCTCATTGACCGAGGTGATCTCATCCGTGATGGTTTTATTCACGGCGGAGATCTTCCCGTCAACATCAGCAGTGATGCTTTTCGCCGATGCATCAATATCCTGGCTGACCTGATTCGCCTGGTCTGCGGCTTCCTTACGCAGAGCTTCAGCGGTCTGCTTCAGTTCCTGCTGCGTATTGCGGATACCTTCCTGCGTTTCGCTAATGGTGCGCTGCGTTTCCTCCCAGGCAGCCGTATCCTTGATCGCGTCGGTCAGGTTTTCGTAGTAGTCATCAAAGTTATCGCTGGCCATCCCCTGGACCCAGCCGGTCCACGGACTTTCATTGCCAAGACGATCCACAAGGCGCGCCCGATACCAGAATTCTGCGCCCATACTGAGGCCCATCTGCTGATAGCTTTTCCCCGGATAGGCCACGTCTGATAACGGCATCGGCGCACTACCGTCCTTATTTTTGCTGTACTGCAGTTCGGTGCGCAGCGTATCCCCGGATCCGGTCGGGAACTCCCAGCTAACCTGGACCCCATGAACCAGCGAACGGGTTGCCAGCGCCAGCGGTGCCAGCGGCTCGCCGACCTTGCCGGTCAGGGTTTTCTCTTCGGAATACGCCCAGCCGCTCGAGATCTCCGCCGCATTTATCGCGCGGACACGAACCAGGTAACGACCGGCATAAATGCCGCTGACCTCAAACGAGGTGGTCGAGCTGCGCGGTACATTAATCCAGTTCCCGTCGTTACGGCGCCACTGTGCCTCATAGGCAATAGCACCGCTGACCGCTGACCAGTTAACCTGCATCGTTTCGACGCTGATCCCCTGATTCACGACCGAGCGGGATGTGATGACAATATCGTCAGGAGGTGACTGGTTGCCCGCCGGCAATACGCTAACCGGGCGCTGGTCGATAATAGCGCCGGTATCGATGCGGGCGAATTTATCCGGGTCATGTGCCACGCCGGTGATCGTGAGGGTAGCATCGCTGTTCTCTTTTACCCCTGTAACCCGGTACTGCTGCAGGAAGAGGTCATCGGATTCAACGGCCCAGACGCATTCCCGTTCTGGCGTCTCACTGTACGCCGTTGTGACCGTAATCTGCCGGCGTCCGTTAACAGCCTGAATAGTCCGGCTCTGTGAGCTCCCGGAAGGCAGATTTAGCTGGAGGCGGTCGCCAGGTTTGGCATCCACATCACGATCCAGCGTAATCACCCGGCCATTCACCGCGCTGATTCGCCCGCCGTTGACCCGTCCGGCCAGCAACTCATCCGCCAGGGCAATGATATAACCGGGTTGAGGAATGCGACCGTCCAGCCCGACATCAATTTCGACCATGCGGTCCTTATTGTTGGTCAGTATGCCCCACAGCCCCTTACGGTGGGCTTCGCTCTGGCGCGTACAGCCAATCGCCGTCATTTCGAGCTGGTTAAAACTGTAGCGGGAAACCAGTTCCGGGATAAACGCCGGCTCCATTGCATCAGCATAAGCATTATCCGGATCAGACCAGGAAACCAGGGCGTTGGTGTACCGAACCTGGCTGCTGCTGCTCGAATAACGGGGTTTGCCGACAATATTGGCGCGCGTATAGGTAAAATCGACATCACGCGGCATATCAGCCTGCACAACAATCTGCTCACCGTTCCAGCAGGTCATGCCCCGGAAAATGGCGGCAAAGTCTCGCAGCACGGTGTAAGCATCGTTGCGTTCCTGGACATAGACGTTACAGGTATAGCGCGGCTCCATGCCGTCACCACCGCGCCCGTCAGGAACCAGCTGATCGCAGTACTGTGCAATCTGGTACAGCGTCCATTTCGAAATATTGGCGCTGCTCAGACGATTACCGAGACCAAAACGGTCAGCTATAACAATGTCGTAATAGATCCAGGCCGGGTTATCCGTCCAGGCCCATTTAAACCCGCCGGTCCAGACGCCGGTATATTCGCGGGTTTCCGGATTGTAGTTATCCGGCACACGAATCACGCGCCCACGCGGCTCACAGGAAATTTGCGGAATGGAGCCATTAAACTGGCTGGCGTCGAACTCGATATAAAGCAGCGCGGTGTTGGGATAACGCAGCTTCGCGTCAATCACTTCGGTATAGCTCTGCAGCGTCATCACGTCGCCAACTTTGACACTGTTTGCATCCGGAGAGATTTTACGCAGGCGTAGCGTCCAGGTACTGCCGGCATGGGGCAGATCAATACGATGGCTCCGCTCATAACCGGAGGTGGTTTTACCCGTGACAGCGGTTTCCAGCACCGTCTGCCAGGCGCCGCCGTCGGTCTGCAGGTCAATCGCATACTTGACGGTATTGCCCACCACGTCGCCGTCATCTTCCTGTTTCATCAGGGACGGCCATTTCAGGCGGACACGAACGGCAGAAAGCTGGGTATTAGTAAAGGTATGGGTCCAGGCTGTCTTGCTGGAAACCTCCGTTCCTACACTGATTTCATTTTCAGTACCAGGAATACCCTGAATATAAGTCTGAGCCTGCGTGCCAGGGCGAAATTCCCAGGACACGCCACTGAAGTTTTGCGAACCATCAGAATTTTCAAGCGGGGTGCCATCAAGATAAATATCTTTCCCGGTTAAACCACCTGCAAATTCACCCTCACCTAATGCGAGCAGAATTTTGGCTTTCGCAACGGACTGTAAATCATCCGGCTGTTCCGTCGGTGTACGCTGCTTTGAGCCGCCACCCTTGCGCCCTTTAATTATGTTATTTGCCATATTACGCCCATAAAAAAAGCCACCGCAAGGTGGCCTGAATTGGATGGTTTACTGAATAAAACTTATTGCTGGTCTTCTACGTAAATACCGGCAGATATAATGGCGCCGCCAATTCGGCGTTTGCCATAAAGCAAAGAGACTGGGTATCCCTGAGAGGCAGTGTTCGTCACGCCCCCAAAGGCGTAGGACGCTTTATTGTCAGCGGATTCTTTTCGTGCCAGGCCAGCTGGCTGTGGAGAAAGCATCTGAACGACGCCGCCGAGCATCATAGCGCCGCCTCCCATCATCACGTTTACGCCCCACGCCTGGCCGAATCCGAAAGTGGCTATAGCTCCAACCGCAACGATGACCGTACCCAAAATAGTCTGAAGAAAACCGGCTTTTTTGCTGCCAATAATAACCGGTACGATGCGGATCAACTCCTCCCCAACAGGGTAACCTAACTCATCCAGACCAATATTTCGCTTTCCTCTAAAGACAGCAAAAGTTAATCCTTTTTCCTTACTGTGAATCAAGAATTTTTCAAACCCATCTACCGTACAGCATAGCGCTTGCACAGCCTCTTTTGGCGTGTCAATTAATCTCTCGTGATATTTCCCAAACGTTTTCCCCAGAACACCACAAAGCTTTATTTTTTTCATACGCCCCCCTTGGAACCAGTAAAAATCGCCAATTAGCGTTCGATATTAAGACAGGTACAGCGACATAAAAAATGTAGATCGATGAAATGTATATCAAAATAAAGCACCGAACTTACCATTTTAAAAACCATTCATTACGCCACGCCGTAAATAATTAAGCGAAAGACAAATCAATAACTTACAATGCAATGTTCTAACAGAATGGTCACCTGCCCTATAATCATCGTCGAATTATTTTAAACTAATGCCCTCGTACATTGAATTTGCGATTACTTTATCTTACACTCAGCCTGCACCATGCTTAATAGGATAAAACAGCGAAAGGGTATCTCTATGCAGAAATGGAAAAAATACAGCATAAGTGTCATTGCGATAATAGCTATATTATACGTTTTGATTGAATGGCCATTCAAACCAGTAAGACTATGCCAGGAAGTCACGGACGAGCAGGCCTTACAAGAAGTACAGGCAGATTTTAATAGATTATTACCTCGCTACCCTTCTGCACAGGAGAAGCTAGGAACTTTAACCCCAGAATTAACATGGGATAAGGTTGAAAGAGGGACGGACACCGCCGACAAGACAATATCGGTACCTTTTACTGCCAGTGGTACCAAAGGAACGATCAATTTCACAGGTATCTACACCTGTGATACTGGTAAAATTGAGTATTCCTCAGAACCTTAGGGCGGTTTCCCGCCCCTGGGAATGCTTAGCGTTTTCCTGAACCAGAAATGTTAATCTGACCGGGCAGTGAAATCTGGTATGGCTTACCAGAGAATGTACTGCCCAAGAAAGTCAAAGACTCAGCTATCGGTCCGCGGAAGTTTCCAAGATTGAAGTCATATGTGTCGTCATACGCTCTGATCACACCATTGTAAGTCCATGCACCATTACCCGTGACATTCAGGGTACCTTCTGTCTGAAGTGTAATATGCCCAAGGTAAGCACCAGCGGTAATGCTATCCGTTGATGTATCCCTACTGAATTTAACAGAAACAGGGATCGCGCCAGTGACACCACTGTTTACCAGTTTCATTAGCTCAGGAATTTGTTGTGGTGTAACTTTTAAACCTACATCAGGTAAATTAACAAATCGGGTTTCACCATTACCCCAAAGATAATGTGCAAACGCTGCTCCCGGCGTTACCACACTACCACTCATTTGCTTAAGGTTCATCGAACGATAATCATAATTAGCTGGAGCTGGAGAGCGACTATGAAAAGCGTCATAAACAAGAGTTTTCGGGTTTTTTACCAGATTGGTATCAGCATTACAGAGGTAACGAATATTATTAGCCGCGACCTGAATCGTCATGGGGTCTGAGGCTCCATGTTTTTTAATATATTGAACAAGCCAGTTCAACTGATCCGCACAAAATTTTTCAGACTGATAATAAGGAAGAGTAACTTGTAGAAAAATTTGCCCTTCAGATGGACCAGAAATGGTTGGACTAAACATGCCCCCACCATATGACAGGTTGCCAACAGGAGGGACAGATGCGGTGACAGTCATTGTTTCGCCAGACATAAATAATTCCTCTTTGACGGTTAAAATATCAAAAAAATACTGTACATATATACAGTACAGTTGATATTAAGCCTTGGATAAGCAGGTGTCAATGTTAATAAAATTAAAGTTGTTCATCCCAGAAATGAAACATGTCGAACAATTTTCATTGTTCTTTCAATCCAGTACCCACCATACGGCACGCGCTTGCTGAGATGGCCATACAGGTGATGCAGCAGCAGGTTCCCTTCCAGCAGAATCCCGGCGTGGTTCCACTTATCTGCCTGCACCTGCATGATCACCATATCACCCGGTTGCGGTGGACCATCAAACTCACGGAACCCGCATTCATACCAGCAGTCCTGATAAAAATTGTCCGGATACTCCTTTTCCCACCACGGATAATCGACGCGGTAATCGTGCAGCTCGATGCCGTGGGTTTGCCGAAAATAGCTCATCACCAGGCCCCAGCAATCGTAGTGGCCCAGCACGAATGGGCGCTCGAGGAGCGGCAACTCACCACGCGGGTGGATGGTACGAAGATCGCCTTCTGGCCAGCTGATAATATGCCAGGGGAGAAGGGTCGCGTCGCATTGCGCTTTATCCAGTTCGCTCGGCTGGGTGGTGGCATCAGGATGGCTGTGAACAATACCGGTGATCGTTCCCCATTCCTCAACCTCCGCATAATCCTCCGGCGCCAGCACAAAATTATCTTTCGACTCTGTGGCCAGGTTCCGGCAGGGGAAATAACGCTCCGCTCGCCCCCTCTGGGCGACGAGGCCGCAGGCCTCGCGCGGATATTCTGCCGCCGCATGTTCCTGGATGGCCTTAATCGTTTTCTGACGCATATCAGCTCCTGATTAATGAGGTGCCGGGGAACCCGCCAAACGGCAGTTCACTATTCTCACCATGACGTAATTTGCAGGCCGTGAGCGTTCCATTGCAGACATCCTGCGACGGGTCATCAACTGGCTGATTGTTCCTGTCAAAATACCGGGTGCCGGCATAGTCGCACCCGTTACCACTGCGGTACTGATTGCGGATACACCAGGTGCAAATCGCATGCAGCTGGCGAGTGGGGATCATCATCCCCTGCAGGGCAAACGGGCTGGAGAGAGTAAATTCCACCTTCTCATCGTCTTCATAATGCTTTACGTCAATGAAGAAAAGGCGCCGTTTCTCCTGAGTCGGATCAGCTGAGGCATTCCCGTCCGGAAAGTTCTTCGCATCGAGATACTGTTTTTGCGTGTCGTGGATGACAACCCGCGCCAGAGCCAGATCGTCGTAATGGAGACAGAGCGCGGATATCTTTCCGTCGATGTTCCCTACCCGCAGCGTTGGCTGCGCGTCGCTGCCCGTGGTGGAGGACTCGATCCCTTCGATTTCACATGGCCATGCTTTATATTCCCGACCCTGCCACCAGATGCTTTTCGCCGGCAGCTTATCCAGGTCGCCGCCAGCGGCGAGGATTTCGGCTGCAGTATGGGGAACGTTATAGCCGTGGAAATACAAAACCTCATCCAGGCCAAACGCCTGGCCATCGATCTCCAGGAGACGAACCTCATCGCCTGGCTCTAACTTCTGATAATTCGCGTTAAGGCTCATGGTTTAAATGCCTGAATAAAAGTGGCTGAAAGTGAGTAATTTCCGCCGCCCAGCGGCACCGGTTTATATTGTTCGCAGCGGTAAAGCCCCACCTCTTCCAGAGGCGGGGTCCACTGAAACGCACGGGTGCCGGCATGTCGGTCGAGGAACTGCTTAATCGGACGGATATAGTCCTCCGTACCGACAAAACTCAGCTCCCAATCCTGTGATCGGGTGTTAATACCATCGCCGGATACCTGCGCATACCCGTCACCGAACTGCGCCTTCCGGACACGAAAGTTAACGGTCTGCTGGGGATTAACCCGCGGACTCCAGGTGAATATCTCAATAGCCATCAACGTTGTCCTTTAACTGCATTCCAGACCATCCCGCCAGGGCGCATATCCTGCGCCATCAGCTCCCTGTATTTTTTCTCCACAAACGAGCCGATCTGCTGGCCAAACTGCTCAAAACCAGACGGCGCCTGCGTTGAGGTGTTTCCGCCTTCAATCGTGATAAAGACTTTTGGTCCTTCCGACGCGCCGGCGTTCTGACCACCACCGACAGCGCGTACACCCAGCGAACCATCGCCGGCACGCGTCAGCGGCATGATGGCCTCCGGCCCGGCCTCGCCAAATACGCCGGCCCCTTTTGCGAAAGCGAAGAACTGCGGAGAGTCGTAGACCTGGTTGCTGTATGCGCTCAGCGACGGCGAGTCGTAAACGCCGCCTTTGGCGTTGAACTGGAAGTTACTGGCGGCATTCTGGATCGCCGTCCCCGAGCCTGCGCCCGCAGCGCCCGTGACAACGCTGGTCCCGACGCCCACCACGCCCATAATGGTTTGCATGACGGAACTGGTGACCAGCGCCTGAGCGGCCATATCAACGAGGTTTTTTATGATCGACTGCGTGAGCGAGGAAAACAGATCAGCCATGTTCTCCTTAAAGCTTCTCGTCCGCGTCAGCATGCTCGTCAGGAAGTTACTTGAGCGCTCATGGGCCGTTTCAAATAACCCGACGGCCAGGCTCTGGAATTCTCCCTGTGATCGGTATAACTCCAGTGACGTCTGATACTGCGCATCGGCGGATTCTTTCGTCGCCTTCTGCATCAGCATTTCGTACTGTTCTTTGCTGATCGCGCTGCCCTGGTAGTACGCCTGCAGCAATGCCTGCCGCTGCGCAAGCTGATTGCGCAGCGAGACCAGTGGATCAACTTCGCCGGCGATATCCAGTGCCGGCGCAGCGATTTCATCGGCATGCGCCTGCAGCAGCTCTTTCGCAGTATCTCTGGCCAGCGTTATTCGTGCGGCCTGGTACTCTTTTTCATCAAGAAGGCGGGCTTTGAAAAGCTCAGCCAGGTCCCGGCTGGCTTCCTGCTCTTTTCGCAGAGTTTCCTGGGCGGGGGAATACTGCGCAGCCAGATCCAGTCGTTGTTTCTGGTAGTTCTCTGCATTCATTAACAGCGCGCGCTGCAGGTCAGCATCACTGGTGCCATTTTTCTTCGCCGCTTCCTGCAGCTCCCTGTTGCTGTCCTTTTCCTGCAGGTTAATTCTGGCCAGGCTGGATGCATGGGCTTCTTCAATTTGCTGCCGCAGCGTTTTGAACTGGTCGACCTGGGACTTACTGCCTTTCCCCGTGCCGGTACCGCCATCGCCGCCCCAGGGATTTCCATCTCCGGTCTCTTTGGGGGGCGTGCTTAACGCTCCTTTCAGATCGTCCGTAAGGGAGGTTATTTTTCCCGATAAACCCAGCTGAGCCAGTGTTTTTGCATCACTGACACGCTTAATGTTTTCCTCGGTTTTGCGGAGTCCCTCGTTAACGCTATCGAGATCCGCCCGCGCCCGCGTCTGGTCTTTTGTCACCCCTTCCAGCTGGCCGAAGGGGTCAAACCCTTTCAGGCTGCCGATACGACTGTCGGCATCCTGAATCTCTTTTATCAGCTGGTTACGCTGCACGACCTGGTTTTCGTACTGATCCTCCAGGTCGAACTGCTTCACATTTAACTGGTTAAGCGAGAGGCGCATCAGCGCTTCACTGGTTTCCACTACGGCATCTTTTAAATCAATGGCTGACTGCCGGGCTTCCTTTGCCTTCTCATGAAAGTAAAGAATGCCTGAGCCGGCCAGCATCGCGGCGCCGAACGGACCACCGATTAAATTTAATGCGCCTCTTGCCAGCCCCACCGCAACGGAAGCCGCGCGGGCCGATATCGACATCTGCCGGTTTGCCGCTGCCAGTTTCAGTTTCGCCTGGCTGGCCAGATTGGTTTGCTCAGTTTCCTGCCGGATAAGCCGGGTAAACTCATCCTGGTAACTGATATTCATCCCGTACTGTTTAGCCGTCCGCTCCATCTGCCGGTAGTGGCCAAACTCAGCGTCGTTCTGTTTCAGGATGGCAGCTGTCGAATCCAGCGTTTTGCGGGCAATATCCGCATCAGCCTGCGCCCGCACTTTTACCGCCGCCTGGCTTTCCCGCCAGGCCGCGATATTCTCCCGCAGCCCTGCAGTCAGTTTCGTGGATAACACGGGGATCAGGCTGTAAAGCGCCACGCTGGAGACGGTGTTGAAATTGTCTGCCAGGCTGTTCAGTGCCTCCGTGGCAACCTGAATCCCGCTGCGGAGTGGCCCGTTACTGCTCTGGCCGATCTTAATGACCATCCCTTCAAACGCACTGCTCAGCCCCAGCAAATCGCCGTTCAGGTTGTTAACCCTGATGGATGCCTGCTCATGCGCCGTTTTGGTACCGGTCAGGGAAGCGGTCAGCTCATCAAGCTTTGAACGGTTCTGGACCAGGATAGACGCCGCATTCAGGTTCTCCACGCCAAACAGTTTTACGGCCTGGGCCGTGGAGAGATTTTTCCCGGAAAGAGTGGTCAGCGCCTGGCTGAGACCAACCACGGACGGCTTGAGGCTCTTGTCCGTGCCCTTTTCCAGATTCAGGATGACGTTACGCAGCGCCGTGCCGGCTTCACCGCCTTTAATTTCACGCTCTGCCAGCACCTGAATCGCGGCATTCAGCTGCTCAAAGCCAACGCCGGCCTGTGCGGCTGCGACGCCACCATTTTTAATGGCAGCCGCCGTATCCACAATCTCCGACGACCCGTACTTCGCGCCGGCGGCCAGTACGTTGATATAACGATCCGCTTCCTGCGTGCTCGCCCCGTACTGGTTTAAGGAAAGCGCCAGCGTTCTGGTCGCATCGGGCAGCGTTGTGCCGGCGGCCTGCGCCAGGATAAGCGCGCTGTTCGTAGCCTTCTGCAGTCCATCGGACGTTTTTAAAAGCTCCGGTTTAGCCGACGCCATCAGCTTTAACGCCTCGGCGGCCTGGCTGGCGCTGTACTCTGTCGTGCGCCCCATTTTCTGCGCAGCCAGATCCAGCGCTTTCATTTCAGCAGCAGTCGCACCGGTGATGGCCTGCAGGTCTGATAATGCCTGCCCATATTGTCTGGACGTGGTGACGATCGTGCCGATGGAAAGGCCGGCTCCTGCCAGCCCCGCCAGCCGGCTGGCCATCCCGGATATCGACAGACCGACCTTCTTATAGGCGTCCTCCGTCTTTTTCGCGTCCGCCTGGGCATTACGGTTAAACCGTCGTGACTGGTTCTCCGCATCGCCATACGCTCCCAGCAGCTGGGATTTAAAACTGGCTGCGTTCAGGTGCAGCCCGACCGCTAAAGATGCGACGTCTGCCATTACATTAATGCCCTCATGACTGCCGCGCATTCATCATCGACCCGGGATGGCGCAGGTGTGGTTTCGGTAGGTGGCGCGTTTTCATCGCCAGGACGGCGGAAAGTGCCCTGTTTCAGGAAGTAGGCTCGCCAGTGGTACAGAGTGTTTGCCGGCAATGCGGCAATTTTGGATGGGTCAGGCTCGCCCCAGCGGTCGGCCAGCCAGAAGATCAGCTCAAGCCAGGGCGAGTCACTCAGTTTTTTTCCGCTTCCTCCAGCTTGCCAATTGCGTGTTGCTTCACTTTTTCCACTGCGGCCAGCAGTTCGGGGTTTTCATGGGCCTTCAGCAGCTCGGCTGCCGTGGGTTTAAATTCATCCGGAATGGCCGTTCCATCCGGCTGAACCAGTGCATCGATGACGATCTGGATGACTTGCTCCGATGCCTCGCGCGCTGCGCCAGCTTTTGCGGTTTCAGCCATTTTCTCTTCGTAGCTGATGAGGTAATCTCCGGTCAGGCGGCGGATGAATACGGTGGCGCCAAATAACTCGGTTTTAATGACGGTTGGCTCCGATTTAAGCAACGCGGATTTCAGCGTGGACAGGTAATCTTTATCTTTCACAGGTAGTCCTTAAAAATAAAAAGCCACCCGAAGGTGGCTGTTTAAAGGTTAAGTTAATCAGGCGCCGCCGGAGACAGCGACGGTTCCCCAGGTGATCTTGTTCTGTTTACCCTGAACAGTGATCTGGATGACCTCATTCGCCGGAGCGGCGATTTCATTCATCTGCCACCCGGACAGCGCCAGGAGCATCGTCGCTGTTCGTTTGTTGGGTAATTCGACGTATAACTGGATGGTCTTGCGGGCCTCTGCTGCGTTCAGCAGCGCGGCAAAATCGGTATTGCCCGGATCATCAATGAAGCCCAGCGACTTTTCAGGCCCGTCAGGCAGATCGCTGATGGACTGTTTCTGCTTATCCAGTAACGTGGTGCAGTCGACAAAGCCTCCCGTCTGCCCCATTGCACCCAGCGCTTTACAGTTAATCAGCGGTTTCAGCGCTGACGTGGCAGCGCCAGGATCCCCGTATTTCACAATGGTGCCCGCCGGCAACATCGCATATTCAGGCGAAGTTTTATCAGCCATGTTTCTCTCTCTTTTTATACGGCAGCGGATGCTACCTGTTTTCAATGCCGTTTCGGATTTCCACGGTTAACACGCGCAAAACGGTCTGGAGGTTGTAATCCAGGGCGGGTCGGATAAAGGGGTCTGCAACCTGTTTAACCGTGCCAAACTCCTGCGCCAGCGCCTTCATATGGTGCTGCTTGCTGGGGCCAACACGGAGCGTTACAACCGCGTTCCCTTTACCCTTGCGGGTGGAAGAGCGGATTTTGATTGAGTCCCGCATGTGCGGCCCGGCAGACGATTCGTCAAAGCCGGCATGCTGCTTCATATCTTCCTCGACGACCTTTAGCGCTTCGCGCCCGGCATCCCGCAATACCTTCGTCGCCACTTTTTCGCCCAGGGCCATTAACTGCCGCTCCAGATCATCCAGCCCTTTAACTTCCATTCGGATCACGAGGAGTCCTCTACGTAGTGAATGATGAAATCGCGGGTCAGGCGATACTGAATGCGACGATTCGTCAGCTGGTTTTTATCCTGATGGATACTGCCTCGCTCCACATACTGAACCGGGATACCCTCCAGCTGGCCATGAACGACTGACTTCAGTTCCGTCCAGATTTTTTTATCCAGCTGCAGCAGTGAGGTGTAATTATCGAGACGGTACAGGTTCACCTGGATACGGACAGAGACGATCCCCGTTCGCAACATTCCCGAGACCATTTCCGGGTCAGAGATACGCTGAAAGGTCGCTCCTTCCTGGACTGTGTCCGGCAGTAAAAGCGGATACGCATTCATGCCGGTGATGCGCTCCAGCGCCCCCTTAATCGCCAGCTCTATCATGCCGCCCGTCAGCCTCCCCCGTGATAATGATCCGGTCCGTTTTGCGGTCGATATTCCGGACGGTATAAACCAGATTTTTCGTCGTGATTTTCCAGTCAATATCAACCAGCACACCCGGATAGACCGTAAACAGGCAGGTTTCCACCACCTGCTGCTGATCCAGCGTGCGGACTTTCCGCCCCGATACCAGCTCCCGTTTTGCCCACGCTTTTCCCGATTTAACCTGCTTTTCCGGTAGCGGTTCGCCCAGCGGCCCCCGACCGGACTGAACGTAGCTAATCGCAATGCGACAGTTCATATCACCCGGTTTCAGGCTCATAGCGTATGCTCCTGCAGGGGGAAAAGAAGATGCCTCACCGCAGCGGTTTCCAGCCACTGTCCGGTATGGCCATTCAGATACGCATCGCTGACCAGAAACTGAATGGCCAGCCGGATATCTTCATCCGCGATAAATCCGCGGACGGTCTCCGGGAGTGCCTGCAGCTCTTCATCACTGGTGACCAGCTTGCAGTAATAATCACGCTCGATGCTCCGCTGCGCGGCATTCACCATTTGCGTGAGCATGGCGTCATGCTCCGTGAAGTCCAGTTCCAGGCGTAGCTGGGTTTTCACATCATCCAATGTCAGTATCAAAATCGCTGTCTCCCGGCTTCGGTTTCAGCGCGCGTTCGGCATCCTTCGGCCATACCGCGATACGGCGCTTAACCAGCTCTTCCGCATGCTGGCGTTCAAAACACGCAACATCACCACGGGAATAACGATGATGCGGTCCAAGAAACACCACTGCTTCGCGTTCTGGGCTACTTACCGCCTGTGCGACCACGGTCGCATGGCTATCCTCTGCAACCGTTTCTTCCGGTTCCACGGACTTATTTTTCACAGCCATAACATTCTCCTTAAATGGAAAGGCCCGCATATGCGGGCCTTATTAACAGGGGGAAGGATTAGAACAGAACGCCAGTACCCAGCACCAGACCTTCCGGGTGACGGAAACCAATATCGTGTTCAGTAACCACGCGGATAAGAGACTGATTACGGGAGAACGCCGATACCAGGTTGCCATCGGCGTCGATATAAGAGGCCTCTTTCGAGAAATCGACCTTCATATTGCCGTCTTCACCAATAACCACGTCATTGAAGTCGGCAAAGTAGATCTCGGACTCCTTACCGCCGGTACCCAGATTGGCAGGAATAGCGCTGGTACGCTGAATCGGGTAGCCTTTGAGTAATCCCTGAGCAATTTCCGGGTAAACTTTGTTCCCGTTGCCGTCACGCAGTCCGAACAACTTCATGTAGGTACGGTTAGACATGCCCCAGCCACTGTTGATCATGTTGCTGTTACCGTCCATCGCCTTCAAAATGATGTTGTCCAGATACTCGTCAATCGTGTTCATGTTGATTGCTGCATCAGCTTCCCACGGCAGCAGACGGTTCCACTGAGTTGCGCGCGCTTTCATACCAATCGGCGTGTCGCCGGTACCATCATCACGCATAAAAGCTTTATCTTCACGAACGGAGATAGCTGTCAGAATATCCTGCAGGACCAGCTGCTCTACGTTAAATCCGGCACGCCCGATCAGCGCATTGGAAATCGGCACCATCGCAATCAGGGTTTTCGCTGTCAGTTTTACGTCATCGAAGCGTGTTTCTGATGTTTTAGCGTCTTTGTTTTCACCGGTATAGCCAGCCGTTGCACCACCGGCTACGCGTGGCAGCGCTATATTACCGTTCGGCAGCGGAATGGAACGGGCACCCAGCTTACGGACGATGGTGCGGTCACTCAGCAGCTCGATCACTTCACTGTGCAGGTTCTGCGGAATAAGTACGCCGCCGGATGCCGCCGCCGTGGAGATGGCCATCGATACCGACTGATCATTCAGTTCCTCTGCAGCGAACTTTGCCGCGTCCTGCAGATTACCTGCGCCTGCGGCGACAGACATAACCAGTCGGGTCATGCCAGCACCGGTGTACTGTTTCGGCTCCTGCTTAACAATAATTCCGGGGGCCTGCTGAGTCGCTTTCACGGGCTTTGCGACCAGCGCCGCAGCACGTTCGGCGGCTTCCAGGCGTTCAATTTTGGCGCTGATATCAGTGAACTGCTGCTGCAAGCTCGCAAATTCGGTCAGCTGCTCTGCTGCCAGCGTCCCGCCGCTCGCTTCAATGGTTGCCAGGGCCTGAACCTGTTCGTTGATACCCGCACGCTGACGACGCAATTCTTCAATCTGTGGCATTTGATTTCTCTCTTTTTAGACATAAAAAAAGCAGCCTGCTGGCTGCTTAAGGTGACGCGGTTTGTGTTTGCGCCGGGTTACATTTTGGTTTGCAGGTCCATCGCGGCTGCCTGCATCTGAATGGAGGTTTTTTGACGGGGTTGCTGATACTTTGTCGCGATAGCATTGATCGCCGCCTGGGGGTCAGAGACTTCATCCGCCAGGCCGGCAGACACCGCGCCAGGGCCAAAATACAGCCCCGCCTGCGTATCAATGACGGCCTGCTGCTTCAGGCCGCGATATTCGGCCACCGACCCCGTAAACGTCTCGTACATATCGTCGATCATGCCCTGGAACATACCCAGCGACTCTTCACTCAGTGGTTCATGTTGGGTGCCGTTATTTTTGTTATCTCCCCGGTAAATGGTGGTGAACGTCAGCCCCATTTTTTCTTCCATCTTCGACGTATCGAGGTGCTCCATGATCACACCAATCGACCCCACGCCACTGGTCTGGCTGACGATGATTTTGCTGCAGGCCGATGCGATGAAATACGCGGCGGAATACGCGCTGTAGTTCACAATCGCCGTGATGGGTTTCGTGTCGCGAGACTGATAAATGTAATCGGCCAGCTCCTTGCACCCCACCGCTGCGCCGCCGCCGGAGTTAATATCCAGAACGATTTCGCTGATTGAGGGGTCGTTTAACGCCGCCTGCAGCTGCCCGCGGATCCGCTCGTAGCTGGTCAGCTCGGAGCACATCGCCGTAATCTGCCCCCGGCGTGGAACAAGAATGCCGTGAACGGGGATCACCGCCACCCCGCCGGTGGGCTGGGCCTGCTCAGCTGCAGGTGATTTACCCGGATTCAGCGCCATCTGAATGACGGCATCTTCGGTGATCCCCTGAATACGGGGGATGAGCACTGCTTTCACGGAGTCCATTGTTTGCCGCGTCACGTAATGCGGCACACCAAAGACCATATCTGCCAGGTGCGGCAGGTTAATTAATTTCGTTGTCATGTTGTCTTCCAGGTGATCCCGCGCGGCGGGAAATAATCAGGCTCTGGCCAGAAGGGTTTCGATTTCGGCCAGCTGTTTTGCTGTCGGCGACTTATCGCCAGGAAGGATCTTCGCGCTGTCGACCATATTGAGCGGCGTCAGGTATTTGTCCCCGCCAGCAATTGGCGGCAGATTCTCCATACGCCGGATATCGTTAGTGGATAGCCATCCCCACTGGCGGCCCAGCGCATAAGATTCATAGCGTGATTTCTGATCGCCTCGCAGCAGCCCGGAAACGTTGAACTCGATGTACAAATCGCGGCGTTCGCTGGGCAGAAGCAGATCGCGCTGCAACGCACCCTCATGGCGTTTCAGCCATGCCAGCAGCGTGTACATCACGAACTGCAGGCCCTGGTGTTCTATGTTGTTGTTGGTCGCTTTCGCCAGCATCTGCACCATATGTGGCGGGATTTTATAGAGCCGGCAGACCTCTTCCACGCCCCACTGCCGCGACTGTAGCAGCTGCGCCTTTTCGTTATCCTGCGACAGTTGTTTGTAGCTCATGCCCTCCTGCAGCAATGCCACAGAGAACATATTGTGAATACCGGAATGGCGCTCGGTCCATTTCGCCAGCAGGCGATCAATAGCATCCTGGCTTTTAATGGTCGCGGCCTCTTTCGGACGCTCTATCACCCCGCTCATCGTTGTCCCGCGCCGGAATGTCGCGGCCGCATGCTCCTCAACGGCCAGATTCAGTCCAAGAACATCGGCGTTCGTCTGAATGGGGGAACTGCCGATATAGCCATCCAGAGAAAAGACCTTCACATGGTGCATCATGCGCATCGGCAGAATTTCGCCGACTTCCGGGAGTTGGTAATACGGCATACCGTCCGGCCCTTTCAGCACAATGACCTTTTTCGGGTTAATGGGGATCAGCTCTTTCGGGTAGCCTTTTCCGTCCCGTTCGATGATCGAGTAGCAATTTCCCTCCAGCCCCAGCAACCCCTGCTGCTGCTCGAAATACTCGAATGAGGTGTCTTTCCTGTTGGGCTGGGAGTGAATCAGGTCATAAACCGGGTGGTCCGTCGCACGCTGGCGCCCGCCATTTTTATCCCGCCGGTAAAGTTCGCACGGCAGCTGCGCGACGGACTCCGCCAGGAGGGTGACACAGGCCCGGACCGCTGAAAGTCCCAGAGCGGTTTCCGGCGTGATTATGATGCCAGTTTTGCTCTGGCTTGAACGAACCCCACCCAGCATGGCTTCCCAGAAGCTATTACCCGAATATTGTCGGCCCCTGAACATCTGGGGAAGGAACATTATTCACCTCCGCCATTGCTGACGCCGGAGGAAAAGGCCCGGGTTGTCATATATGACCAGCCCAGACAAATAATCCCTCCTGTTATCAATCCCACTGATGGAGAAATAAGCCAGGCACCTGCGGATAACAATCCAGCACCAGTGAGGCCGACAATAAAACTCAGAACTGAAATTAGCATGCTATATCTTCCTCATCGTATACGGATGTCATCACTGAACTGTTAAGCATGGCGCGCCCCAGCCCCATCATTAAACCAACCGCACCATCTATCTTGTTCTGCCGCCCTTCCTTCCCGGGACGCACAATATCGTCACTTCCGGGAAGGTACTGGCCGACGATATTGGAAATACACCAGTTCATGACGGGGTGTCCGTCATGATGGAATCTCCCCGAGATGAGCGCAGCCTCAATCTCTCTCATAGGATCACTCATGTGGGTAAAATTTTGTCTTATCTCGACAGGCTCAAGCCCCTCTTCCTCAAGCATGTGACGTAATGAAGTCGCGCCATAAGGATCAATGGGGCATTGGGCAATTTTTACGGTATTCCGCAGCTTCAGGATCGTTTCAAATATCAGCCTGTAATCAACTTCACCACCATCGGTCGGGATCAACTTACCCTGCCGGACAAAGGACTGATAACGTTCTGCGGTACTTTTCAGCGCGGTCTCCTGCGAGTAAATGGTTTCTTCGGGTGCCCAGAACAGAGGAGAAACACAGTAAAAATGTGTTATTCCGTCTATTTCACGACGAAAAACTGGAACCACGGCATTGAGGTCAACTTTCGAGGCCAGATCGATACCCAGCCAGCATTCTTCCCCTTCAAAATCTGACAACTTAAGGTTTTTATCGGCTGCATCCATCCATTTTCTCAGGTCGTAATAAGCTGATTTTGCGCTTACCCAGCGATTGAAATGCTTGGTCAGAATCTTGTTTGTCTGCCCGGGCGTCGACATACCCAATAATTGTTTAGCCCGGAGAAAATCTGCTTTTACCGAAATGCCATAGTTGGGGTTTGCCTTGATTAATGCCTCAGGAGTCGTCCAGTCATCATCGTCATCAAGGCCATAAATCAGCCCAAATATGGTTTCATTTTCCTCGCCATTACGGGTTCTCCGCAGGATCTCGACAACCTGAGTACGCTTTTCATAGCAAGGGGATGTAATGTCATAGCCGGCAGTGGTGATGATCAGTGTCATCGGTTGTTCACGAGCCCCCATACCGGTGGTCATGGTGGTGTAAAGCGCATCAGTAGTATGTTCGTGATATTCATCAATGATGGCGCATGATGGCGAATCACCATCCCCCGGGTCACCGATCACAGGCGCAAAAACCGAACCGTCAGGGCGCGTCATTTTTTTTGCCCACGGTTTTATCGAGAATTTTTGCCGCAATGCCGGCAGCTTTTTCACCATTTGCAGCGCCGGAGAAAATACCTTCCATGCCTGTTTTTCAGTCGTGGCGCCGCAATAGACTTCTGCACCATGCTCGCCATCTGCACAAAACATATAATTTCCTACAGCAGCGGCAATAGCGGATTTCCCGTTCTTCCTGGGCACCTCGATATAGATTTCAGAGAAACGACGCAGGCCTGTCTTCTTATGTACCCATCCAAACGGTACGCCAAGAGCGAACTTCTGCCAGGCTTCAAATTCAATCCGGAGTTTACGCCGGGCCCATTCCCCTGAGGTATGAGGCATTTTCTGGGCAAAACGAAGAAATCGTTCTGCTTTGTTTTTATCGAAGCGGTAGGGCCAGTGGGGATCCTTTGCTCGTTCGAGGTCGTCCAGATGTCGCTGACAGGCAAGTATCGTTAACTGACACGCCAGAATCTTCCCGCCAACGATATCCCGCGCATACTGGTTCGCTGCATTGACGTTCGGATAGGTTGCCATCAGTCAAACTCATCGAATTCATTCCCGTCATCATCCGGATCCTTTTGTCCGCTGGTCATGCGAAGACGACTGAGCGGATCTAACCCCAACAGAGAGCCCAGGCGGGCAAGCTGGGAAACCGAGTCATTCCGGACATTAACTGCAGGGTGTTTTTTCAGGCCCCCCATTTCACTTTCTGAGGTCAGTCCGCTGGCCAGCATTTTTTCGGCTTCGAGCATCAGATGAAAAGCATTGCAGTAAGCCAGCAACAAAGGTGCGTCCTCCAGCTCAAACACCCCTCGGTCGATGAGTATTTTGCTTTGCGTCTTCCACATTCTTATTGCCGCCTCACCCATTAACTCAGCGGGAGGCGCAATACGTGTTAATTTGCTTTTTTGCCCGGTGGGTAAAGTGGGTTTTCGGCCACCACCGGACGATCGAATTCCTCCGGCCATAAACGTTCCTTTGATAGATGAAACCTTCCGGAAAAAAGTTTCTTATTTCTGGCGTGTAAAAATAGACTTCAACGGGCAGTCCCGAAGCGCGAAAGGGATCAGGGATTTGATCCCCCCTCCCCCCTGCCAGCAGCTGGCTCAGTCGAGGTGGAAATCGTCATTCCGGCTTCGCCGGCGGCGCATACGGTTCACATTGCGAGGTCCGGAAAATCCCAGGCTCTTTGTGAGCACCTGACGTAATACCTGCTGTCAGGACCCTGGCGCTGTAGCGGAGCCCCCATCGGCCTGCAGTACGCTTTCTGGTAGCCGTTCAGCTAATGGCTGGTTCTCGAACACCTTCATCCCAAACTGGCCGATCCAGGTGCTGACTGAGTTGATGTTCCCTGCGATGAAGTCGGTCACCTCGGCGATCAACCCTTTAACGACGACATCCGTACTCTGACGCCAGTAATTCTCAATCGCGACCAGCAACGGATCGGAACCATTACTGACAGATTGTTCACCTACGCTATACGTTTTTTTCTTCGCGCTATCGGTTATACATCGCAGTTGGCTGGTCTGGACGGCTCCGACCTCTGCCGCAATTACCTGCATCGTCAACGTAGCCACTTTGTTCCCGTCTGCATCAGCGCTGGATGCATAGAACATGGAGAGCGTCAGATCCGTGCGTTGATACATCATTGCTTACCTCCCCTACGATGGCGGGAACGACGACCGCCGGGAAGCGGGGATTGTTGCTCCTGTACCAGCTCACCCACTAAAGGTTCCTGAGCCGACTCAGCAGCCGGTGCCGGTGCAATATCATGCGCAATCGTCAGTTTCAGCAGTGGGTGGCCGCCCTGGACATGCTCAAAATGGATGCCATGCACGGCTTCATTCATTCGTGACTGACCATCCGTCTCCAGAACGGTCAAAACGCCATCAACGTATTCAATTTTGAAACTCTTCATCGGGTTCTCTCTGTTGCTGTTTTCTTGCTGTGGCAGGTCCAGCACAATGACTCCAGATTAAAGTCATCATCGGTACCGCCATGAGCTTTAGGAATGATGTGGTCGACACTTGAGGCTTTCGTGGCAATACCGTCTCGCCTGCAGTTCTGACAAAGGTATTTATCCCTCTTCATGATACGGGCCCGTTTAATTTCCCACGGTCGACCATAACCACGTTCCTGCCGAGTTTTTCCGGGCTGGTAGTTACGCCAGCCATCACCAGCGTGTTGCTGCCGATGCATCTCACAGTATCCACCGACATCATTGGTCACAGTCGCGCATCCTCTGTGCCGGCAAGGTCGTTTAGCTCGTGGCGGCATAAGCATCCTCGAGCATGAGTTGAGGAAGAAGAGTTAAAGCGGTACTGTCGATGGGAAACTCTGAAACGGGCAGCGATGAGCATGACAATCCGTCACACTCAATCGTCACCAGCTTCTCGTCTACGTATGCAATTTTTAAGTTCTTCATCGCGTTACCTTTTACGAATAAAAAAGCCCCGCATATCCGAGGCTACTGGTTAAATATCAGGTGTTACTGTGAAACATCAGCGTGTAAGGTTACGCCTCAGCCCGCCCGTGGTGGGACACGGACGAAGACTAATGGTGGAGTAATGGCTGATCAGCTCTGCTCGAGGAAAGGGAAAATGGCGATAACGCTGAATCTTCAATTTATGGAGCCAGATGGGACTATCCATGACTCACCAGTTGAACGAGGGGCACCGGTAATAAAAATATATATTCATAACAGACATAACCCTTCAATCACGGTACCACAGATAAGTGAAGCCTATGCGATGGTTGATACTGGTGCTGACTTTCTCTATATCGATGAGGACCACTGTCGTCGATTCTTGCTACCACAAATAGCAAGTACACAATTACAAGGTGCAACACTGACAACACAATCATCTGTTCATGAAATAGAATTAAGCTTTTCAGTACATGGGAGAATATACCGTTCATCAATAACATCCGCTCCATTGAATGTAAACCACAGGCCGTACCAATTAGTTATTGGAATGTCAGCCATAGTCCAGGGTTCACTTGTAATAGACCGAAATAAAAAATTATACCAATTAACCTTGCCAGAAAACCTGCAACTAACTGGTATTTGACATCCTATGCGACCTGAAGATCGGGTCTTTGCGGCACACTGGATAAAGGAGTGAATAATCATATTCCGCACCTGGTTAGCTGGTGCGGTTTAATCTCCACGAGTCAGTATACCAATGGTGGCGCAACGCTCCTCCTCTGCTGGCTCATCACCAACTATGATACCTATGCTTTCGCAATACTGACGGGCGAAACATTTTGCTTGCCGGAAAAAATCATCCAGAGAAGTAGAAGAGTCATAGTCTTTACAGTAGCGGATGACCAGCCTGCCAGCATCCAGCGCATCTCCCGTCAGACCAGTCACGATAACTTTGGTCTCCAGAGTCGAGACCAGGGTAGCGGAAAATCCCCCATAATTGAGAACCGTTGATTCCGGCTCTTTATCCAGAACAAAGCGACTTCCCTGGGACGGTATCTCGACCACAAATTTTAAGGCCATTGTTTTCTTCCTCTTGTTGAACAGGCTTCCGAACCCCGCCTTATCCCCTGTGGGGGATATTTATTGAGTTATCCCTTAGCAGGGATAGATGTTCTTATCGATTCGTAGATTCGCGCACAGGTCATTCCTGCGGTGTAGCGCTCGTCAGCGATTGCAGCATACTGTCGAGCTTCCTCTGCAAGGTTTCCAAGCATGTCGGCGAGCACTCCGGCGGTGGCGTCGGTTGTTTTGCTTCTGACGGTAGAGGCAAGACTTGCGGTGTGGCTTGCGGCGTCCAGGCGGGTGGCAAGTTTTTTTGCCTGCTGACGCAGTTGGTTAACAGTGCCAGAGAGATTAGCGGCAGCAGTGCGCGCTGCAGTAATTTGGGCTTGAGCATTTTTTACGGCCTCATCGCGGGCGATAATACGCCCCTGTTCAATCATCCGGGCTGCGGTCTGCGCGTTCACTTCCTGAGTCACCTCTGCACTGTCTCGCTCCGCCCATTTCTTTTCCCATGCCTGATCGCTCCAGACTGAACCAGCGATAAAGGATCCAGCCAAAACCACAATGGCAATGACTGGCTTTATATCGGTCATATTCACTGATCTATCCCCCAGCACGTCAGCGCACTTTCCTGGTCGCGACGCAAAACTTGCCCATAACAGTTATTCGAGCGGATCCGGCAATCTTTACCACCATCTTTAATCCACCAGCGAATCGCTTCGCATGCACCTTTACGGTCGCCAGCGTTGATGCGCTGGTAGAACGTAGACGGGAAACATTTACCGGGGCCGATGTTGTACGGACAGAAACTGGCGATACCGACTTTTTGGGGTGGGGTTAAAGAAACATGAATATTCCGGTCTACCCATGCCAGAGCCTTGTCACGCTCTATCGCGTTTACCTGATCACATTTGGCCTGGGTCAGTTTCATGTCCTGCGTGACGGGGTTACCATCTATACGCGTGGCCCCGCGGCAAATTGTCCAAATACCCTGACTGCCATCGCGATAAGCAGTAAGACTGTTTCCTTCTTTCTCATCAAGGAACTGATCCATCAATGTTGGAGCCGACGCACCAGCAGCAATGAGGGCCAGCATGGTGAGGCTGAGCTTATTCCTCAACTTTGACGCCATAGCCATTCAATCTGTCCTCCCTTTCCTTTCGTCGGTAATACCAGTTGACCCCGCAGGTAATGACAGTGCATGCAATACCGACAATGATCGCCCAGTCACTCAGGGTCAGCCCCGCTATTTTGTCGGCCAAAATCCATACCTCTGTTTTGACTGCCCCGGCATATGCCTTAGTGGAAACACCGCAGCCCGTCAGTGCGGTCCCGGTGCCGTATGAAAGTCTGCTATATATGGTGCTCATTCTGGTCATAACCTCACCTCCGTTGATTACGGATGGCGCTTTGTGCGTGAAGGGGTCAGGCCCATCGGGCTGATTAGACAACGAGCCGTCTTGATGATGATTCCCGTGAGCCTGAAACGAAAAAGGCCACGCAAATGCGCAGCCTCTGAATAGGTGCCGCACAGTGGCGGCATATTTCCCCTTCTGTTATTGTAGGTTTGCGAAGACGAACAACCAGCAAGAGGAAAATTCTATATGAATAAAACTCGTCAAGTTGTAGGTGACCATATGCCGCCTGGACTTAGACCAAAACCAAAACCTGCGCCTGCAAAGCTACCGGCTGCGCCCGCAAAATCTAAATAGGTGATTTATGTGCCGAGACGACGTGATTTTTGATCTTCATTACTCTTATTTTCTTGAAAATATGTTTTCCACCCTAATGGGTAGGATGGATAAAACTATGTCTCTTTTTCTCATCGTCTTGGGCGGCACAGCTTTTGCACCTTTTAGTAATGCTTTTATTTTTGGCGTTTCAGTAGCAACCCTATCGGCAGCACAATTCATTTTTCAGCCTGGTAAGCAGGAAGGTATTGCGTCTGAGCACGCTAAAAAATACCTCCAACTCATCAGCATCTCTGATAGTCTGAATGATGAAACACTACTGAAGCGGTTTAATGAACTTCAATCCCTGGACTCCAGACCGTGGAGCGTACTTAAAAATGCCGCTCAACGGCGTGCCACGATAGTGCTCGATTTGCACGACATTCAACCAGAACTAACTCGCTGGGAAAGTCTGTGGTCATGGTTTGCAGGTGATTTACCCGTAAAAGAGCGATATGAGCATCAGAGCCATTGATACATACGAACCGAATCCTGGGAGCCACAGACCCATCAATCCCAGACCTGTTCCAAAACCGCGATAAGCCATTACATAAGCCCCTAAATGCGGGGCTTTTCATTTTTGGCGCCAAATCACTGACATATTATCCGCTGGAAAAGAACAGCCCACGCGTTAACGTGGGCTTGAGGTGAAGTTGTGGTGCCAGGTGCTTCCCGGTAAGTCGTTGGTCAGTCACCGTGACTCGCGCTGAAGATTCGCTTCTAACTGTTTACGCCCCTCCGCTAGGGGGATTCACCACACCAATGGTTATGATGGAAAGACTCCATACGTCAATACACTTGGTGGAGCGCTAAACTACCAACCAAGTAGCCTTATATTTTTAATTGATATGACTCATCAATTTAGAATTATTCATTCTCTATGCAGCCAGAATAAATGATGCGTTTAATTGTTGCAACAATGCGAAAGTGTCAATATACCGCACACCAAAGTGACTACAAACGTTAGGAATCAGAAACTTACGTTTACATTGTAAGTCAAGTCTCTCATGCGTAACTATTGTAGCACCTGTAGTTATCGCTTTTGCGATAAGCCAGGTATCTGCTCCCCTCAGAAACTCTGCCATAGCAACTGCAGCCATTGGAACATTCTGTTGTCTCTCAGCGACATGAGCTGCAACCGCAGCCAAATTGCGTTGCGTATGTTCATCACTCATCGGCAAGAAAAAATGCCGATTATTCATTGCCCACGTACGTAGGTCATCGTTTCCGTTAACAAGTTCGTCATAAATACCTTGAATACTGAAAATATGCTGCCCCGCACACTCGCGCAGAAGCCAGTCCCAAAATGCAGGACAGAAAGACATATTGTAGTATTTATTTTTCGCTTCAATGAAGACGTTGGCATCAATGAGATACATTAATTAGGCACCAATTTCTGTTGCATAATGTGTTAATTTTGCAGGAGATATACCAAGCAATTTCCCTGCATCCCTCAAAAGAACTCTCCCACTGAGAGTCTCATTTAGAAGAACTTTACTGAAAAGGGCGCTATTTTTAGTCTTTGCGCTAGCATAGAAGTTGCCGCCTCCCCCTTCAGCATTAGTGAATTGTTGCATTAGCTCTCTGTAGAAATCTTGATACGTATCGTAAGACACCAAACCGAGATCAAATGCTCTCCGGATAATAACGTAACGACTCACATGGAACATCCTTGCAAGATCACCCACATTACCGTCCAAATCCTTTTCATCACTCCAGTAGGCCCTAACATCCTTGGCTGGAGCTAAAAATTCACCTGCTACTGCATTACAAAACTGTTCTTCCCTACGTTCTTCAATAGCTCTTCCAGTAGATACACCACTTTGCCCTAACCATAAATGCGCTAACTCATGCAATAAGGTGAATAACCTTGCAGAGGGTGCATCTCTCAGATTCACAAACACCACAGGTGCGTAATTATCACTTATAGCAAAACCACGAAATTCAGAGACGCTTAACGGACGGTGAGTATTGTTTTCTACAATACCACTTCGCATTACTAGCACTCCAGCCGCTTCGGCCGCTTCAACTATTTTTCTTTGATATTCTTCCCAACCCAAACCTCTAGGATCTAAGCCTTGAAGTCCAAGTGTTTCACGAATATTTTCAGCAACCTCAGTTGGCTGACTATTAACAGTATAAGACCCAATAAAGCTCAAGGCTTCTGCTCCTTGATCTTTTAAATATTCTTTATACCATTCTTGCCGTCTAACAACAGAAGCAATGGTGTCTTTAAGATCTACACTGATTGTGGCTAATCCATGATTACCCTGCGTTCTTAAATCAGGTATTTGCAGCTCATCTTTAGGTGGTGCGGGGAGGAAAAAGAACGCAAACGGTATATGTAACTTGTTAGCCAATCTTTGAGCCTGCCCAAAAGTTGGCTTTTGGGTGCCTCTAGACCAATCAACCACTTTTTCTAGCTTCACCCCTAAACTTAGGGACAGATCTTCCTGCGACACTTGCGCTCTTGCTAGTGCCCAATTAAAAATCTGCGGATTAATGTAAGCCAAATCAGTCATTTGATCAGTGCCAGTTATTGTGAACGTAAGGGTTCTTACTGTTGAATAGTAACCTACCACTTTTTTTTTACAACAAAAAACCCGCACGTATGGCGGGTTTCTTTTATCTTTGTTGCTCAGTTCGCTTTAACGTCCCGAGCCTATCACAATTCAAGCAGTTTCTGGCTCACTTTGCAAGTAAAATCTGCCACCATTTGTCTCGAATGCGTTACACATTGGTGCGTACAGTATCGATTCTGCTAAACTTAGCCATGTATCAACTCTGCGTCTGCAGGTCATAAAGCACCAGTCGGGATGCTTTTCATAGAGCTCTTCCGCTATGCGGCGTTTGCTCTTCCGTAACCGGTAATGCTCCACCAGCAGGTGGTATAGCTCTTTGTGACCCCCCGTAATGAGGACTGCCCCCAGTACCTTATCAATCAGCAGTCCTTCATCATCTGTGCAGAAAGCCAGGCCGCTTTTGTTTTTCCCCGCGAGTATTTCACGAAAGAACGCTTCAAGCTCAGGCTTCGAGATGCCAGACTTCTTCATCCGGCGTAATGCCTCATTGATGGCTGTTTTGGTGACTTTCCCGGAGGCCAGTAACTGGTTAAACATATTGCCGCCACTACCGCCGCCTATGTAGGACCAGCGGCCCCACATGCGCAGCTTCCCTTGTATCCAGATGGCCTCCAGCGTTTTCAGCCTGACCATTTCACCAGCTTTTCCAACCTCGGACGGGTTAATCATTATGCGTTCTCCACTATGCCAGCACGCCAATTGCCAGCGAACGATCCAGAAATCGATACAGCAGCTCAAGCTGTGAGCCGTGCTTCTCCTCAAATGCCACGGTGTCAGCGTGCAACTCGTCGTGATGCGCTCTGCAAAGCGGCAACACAAACAGGTCGTGCGCTTTCGTTCCCATTCCACCTTGTCCGTGGCCTATCAGGTGATGGGGATCATCTGCTTGTTTGTTACAGCAGACACACGTCTGAGACTTAACCCAGCGCGTCCAGCTCTCGTTTACCCAGCGGCGGCGCTTTGGTCGCAGCATGAATGATTCCGGCGTTTCAGGATCTACGCGAAGACCGAGAATCTTTTTCTGCACCACTTCGCTCGCCGCTGGCTCCGGCACAATATCGCTCTCCTTCATCACCGGTTGATGCTTTATTTCCGGCAATCTCAAGGCTTTCCGGGCCAGCGATTCAGGGATCACGTGCGCCAGATTGTTTATAACCAGCCACCAGCACAACTCTGGGATCGTCAGTTGATGGTCTTCGTTGAACCCCAGCTGTGAGCGAATAACCGTTATCAGCCAGGATACCAGGTTCTGACGAGCAATGCCTGCCAGCGTCTCTGTGTACTGGTCACGCACCAGGTTATCGCAGGCCCAGCAAAGCCGGATGCTGCCAGGCTCATGACGGAACAATGTAAAATTTTCACTGTGCCACGAACCGTGCGGGTACTGGCATTCAAACCGACGCTCCAGCTCGGCCTCCAGTGCGCTGATACCACCCGCGCGCAGAATGACGTCTTTGTTTTCGAAGACTGGTTTCAAAACCGGGTCTTCTTCCAGTGGCTGTTTGGCAGGAGGGATAGCGCCGGTTGCATAGTCACTGTATTTTTCCGGTGCCGGCTCAATCAATACCCGCCCTCTCCTGAACATCGGCATCAGATCGGCGCCAGGGCGAAGCAGAACAATGCCCATGCGTGGGGCAATTTCAGGAGTCAGTAATGCTCTCATGTCATTTTCTCCACGGCAGGTAACTCACAGGATAGCCACGACATCTTTTGCGACTTCCCGCGTACTGCTTTTGCAGGAAATCGAACGGCGCGCTTTGATGAATTGCAGGTTAAAACCATGCTCACGGTACAGGTCGAGAACCTTCGGTGCAGATGAGTTAGAAATCACTACCCGAGCCCCACGGTGAAAGGCTGATACGCATTGCTTCGCCAGGTCTACCTGGTTCTCCCAGCTAAAACCACCAGCGGCGTAGGCGGTGAATCCGGTTGTTCCCGGCATCGGTTCGTAAGGCGGATCGCAGTAAACCACATCCCCTTTCCCGGCCAGGCTGATAGTTCGGCGATAGTCAGCAGTCATGAAGACGCAGTTATGCGCCATAGCCGCGAAGGCTTTCATCTCATCCATCGGGTAATACGGTGCCTTGTAGCCTCCCCAGCCCACATTGAACTTGTTCGCCTGGTTGTAGCGCATCAGGCCATTGAAACAATGCCGGTTGAGATACAGGAATGCAGCTGCGCGTTCTGTAGCATCCAGCGTCTGAGCGTTGAACTCTGAACGGATCAGCTCATAGCCATCTGATGACCGCATGTGCTCAAACATCCAGCGGGCCTTAAATTCCACTTCATCCGGCACCACCGCTAACATCTGATACAGATTAATCAGGTCCGGGTTAACGTCCGCCAGCAGGTAATCTGCGTGCTTATCGCTGTTCAGGAATACCGCCCCACCACCAACGAATGGCTCTATCAGGCGTTTCCCTGCCGGGATATGCACGAACAGGTCAGCCAGCTGGGTATACTTTCCACCAGCCCATTTCAGAAATGGCTTGCTCATGAACGGAACCCCGCTGGCACTGAATAATCCACGTCGGAATAACTGGACTTGAACGCCGAGTCTTGTTTCACCCACTTTCCGCCAGTCCAGGCTGGGCGTCCGGCTGCTTCCCATTTTTTGGCCTTGTCGAAATACTCGACGCAGTTCTCGGGAGCAAACAACGTTTTGGGCCGCAGGTAGTCGCTCATCTTCGGATCCTGAGCCCATTTCTCGTTCAGGTAGTCAACCACCAGCATCAGGTCTTCAGGGCTGTAATCTTCGGCCAGCCGTCCCCGGACATAACCCAGCGTCGTTTTGGTTCGTCCCCCCTTGCCATAGGTCGAATTAGTTACTCGATTAAAATGATCCAGAACGAGTGCAGCCGGATCGGTTTTTTCTGGTTGCGGCGCAACCGGACAAGAGTCTTTACCTGTAATCTCTGTAGTACTCTCTGTTGTATTCTCTGTAAGATCATCGTGCCAATTTGACCTGATGACAGCGGTTCGTTTTGACCTGATGGAGCGTTTCACATTGACCTCTTCCATCGTGTCATTCTGACCTGATGGAACGGCGCATTTTGACTTCTTCAATTTGGTCACTTTGACCTCATCTAAAAGCTCGCTCTCGTAGTTGATCGTGTAGTAGTTCGTCATGTCACGCTGCGACTTGTTAAGCTGCTCAACTTTAAGCACGCCCAGGCTCTTCAGCCGGGTGAAGGTGCGCTTCAGAGTGGACTCAGACCAGAACGGGAATTGTTCCAGCCATTGCTCTGCTGTGTTGTAGATCCAGCGTACGCCGTCACGCTCCAGCCCTGAGTTAGTTTCCTGCAGCCAGTAATTAACCTGCTGTAGCGCAATGGCTTCATTCAGGCCAATGCTATACGCAAGGTCAGGATTGATGACTATCGGCCTTGATGGCATTAACAGGCTCATAAGACCCCTCTATTTCCCTGAATTTTCGTTTGAACTGTTCAAGTGGGCTGAAACACTCGTGCTGATACCCTTCGCGCAGGTATATAACGCGCTGTGTTTGGGGCTCCCAGCGTATGACCCTGACCGGGACGCCGTAGTGATCTCTGAACCATCGGTTAAGTTCTCGCATACGCTTTCCGCCTGACTTCTAAAGTCATCTACCGCCCATTGAGCAAACTGGTAGCAGACAGGTTCTATCCCACCGGGTACTCTTACCCCGTACACGAACTGCACCGGCCCTGCTCCACCAGGAACCGGCCGCGCCACAAGTTGCGACCTGCGGTACTGTGTTGGTAGACTGTTCATGCGTTAGTAATCTCCACTGATAACGACACGCCACGACGCCAGGAGCTGCAACTCGCTGGCGTCACTTCTTTTTGCGTGAAAATAACGTGATAATTGCGGCAATCTCTTCTTCGCGAGCTGCCAGATGGCGGCGGTGATGCACCATGATTTCTTCAGCTTCATGTCTTTCGATTACCCCGTCCTCAAGTGCCTGTTCGATAATCTGGTCAACCTGACCTCTGGCTGCCGAGGTACGCATTGCTCGACTAAACAGGTCCACGCGATCGAGTTCTTCCAGGTGCGGCACATCCACCAGCAGAGCACCACGGCGGCGGGCGAAGTAGTCTGCCAGTAGCGACGTGTTGGAAATGTCTTCCATCGCTTCCAACTCCGATACTTCAAAAAATCGACAGCCGTTTTTCTCGTAGAGGTTGTTGTTGAACTGCGTTACCGTCATTCCCAGTGCGCCAGCCATCGCCTCACGGCCGCCGGGATAGGCTTTGCACATTGCTTTTACGACTTCTTTCAGAGTTGTCATTCAAGTCAGCTCCCCTTTTGTCCTAGTGCCTTTCTTTTTGCCGTACTTAAGAATTGCTCCGGGTTCATACCTACCCCTTTTAAACTCGATTTGTAGTTTCTACCTGCTGATTGAGCAGGTAGACTTTTTGTAAAGTTCAGGACTAAAAACCAGTTTTCCGTCGGTGCGGTATGCTGCCTCCGCCGCCCTTCCCTTGGGGATTAAGCGGCCGGGCCTATTCCGCCACTGATAAACTGCTTCACTGGTTATGCCAAAGAACTCAGCTACCTTCTCAGCGTTACCAAAGTACTTTTCAACATCATCGGTGGTCATAACGGCCCCCTTTTACTAAGTTTGATTAGATATTAATTACCAATCCTTCTTAGGTCAATAAAAACTAAGATTGCTTAGCTTAATTGACTGCGGGTGCACTTATGGAAACTGTCGGGCAACGAATTAAATCACTCAGGCGCATCACTAAAACCTCTCAAAAGGAACTAGGTAAATTTTGTGGGGTTAGCGATGTTGCGGTGGGCTATTGGGAAAAGGATGTAAATGTCCCTGGCGGTGAATCATTATCGAAGCTTGCAAAATTCTTCAATACATCAATAGATTACATCCTTTACGGCACAGAGTTTGATGGCAATCTAATTACAAAAATGCGGAGAGTACCTGTCATATCATGGGTACAGGCTGGATTATTTACAGAGTCAAAAGCTGAAGATGTGCTGCAAGATGCAGAGAAATGGGTTGAAACATCACTTCGTATCAGTGATAACTCATTCGCACTTGAAGTTAAGGGTGATTCGATGACTAACCCCAATGGTTTACCTACCATACCTGAAGGCGCGACAGTAATTGTTGATCCTGACATCGAACCACTGCATGGAAAAATTGTTGTTGCCCGTATTGATGGGACAAACGAAGCTACAGTAAAAAAACTCGTTATAGACGGCCCACAAAAATTTTTAGTCCCTCTAAATCCCCGTTACCCCAACATTGCCATTAATGGCAACTGCATCATTATCGGTGTAGTCAAAGGTGTTCAGTACGAACTCTAACCAGAAAAAATCCCCCACCAACACCAAGCTAAGAAAAGTTTGGTGTCTCCCCTTGATCATAAAACTAAGTTAAGTTAGATTTAATTCATCAACAGCGAACAGTTACCCAACCGTAAACGTTACGAGCGGGGCTTCGCTGAAACAGTACCGCTCTTTAAAAATTTGGACACTTATAGCGTCAATGACCTGTTTAGACCCCTACATGTAAACGTGGCGTAGAACTAGGCGCGATCCGGCTGGTGTGAGATTATCCCCGCGCTAGAACGAGAACGGCGTGAGAATGGGCAACACTGATGGGTAGTTGGCGCTAATTAAACTGAGAGGAGTAACGATTATGAAGTAGTAATACGGATAGACCGTAACTGGATGTCCTTTAAGTTAGAGAGTACATGACCACATATTATTAAGGAACATGTAATTTTCAGAAAAGCCTTCCTACGTTTGTAGCCTTGGCGGTTTTCCAGTCTTCCACCAATCAAACAGGAGGAAGAGGATATTGTTCTGCTTGGTAACTGCCATTTCTTCTATGTGTCCGCTTCCGGTGTTGGCTGGGATGCCCAACCCAGCGCGGGTTCAACTCCTGCCGGACACCTTATCAATAAGTGAGCCATAAGACCTTCCGTAACATTAATTTTCCTTATGGAGACCTGATGCGCTTCCTATGCGGTGTGAAGGCTCTTAGCAAACCTATCCTTCCGCTTCTGGCGGCAGAGCTTGCCGTACAAGCTTCTTCCCCAAAAAGGAGATCCTTTCTGAACTGGATATAATGATGTCTAATACCAAATAACACCTACCATTTTTCAGCAGATGACGTATTTCAACAAATGGATCCTCAATGACGAAATGACCATAGAGGTGACGACTGTCATCAAGACCATTCAGTTATTGTCAACTGCTGACTGCGTAATAAAAAAATATACAACAGTGACCTGTTGCAGGCCGGAATAAAACGGCAGTACAGAGAGAAAAAAAGGCATAAAGGAGGATTTTGATGATTTCACTTGAACAACGAATTATTAATTATGTGAATGCAAATCAGCCAGTGACTGCAGGACAAGCTTCAAATAGTTTGAATATCTCTAAAAAAATATTCATTGAGATTAAGCATAATCTTGAAAAAAAAGGATTACTATTCACAAAAAGAGGATTTGGGGTTTTCGGAAACTTTAACGAATACCGAAAATGGATGCAATCTAAGGGAAAAAAAAGAATGTCATCAATGGGGAAGATAGGTGGAAAAGTTAAAGGTATTGAAAGAATGGGAAGCGATGAAATTTACGATCGCATTTCCAATTTTATTCCAAACATGAAAGAACCTCTAACATCAGGTGAAATATCACGGAAATGTGGAGTTAATGAAAGATCTGGATTTCAACTGATTTTAAAGTTGGTCAAGATTGGAATTTTGCAGCATGATGGAGCAACATATGCCCGAAGATACTTTCCATTATTAGAACAATCAAATAAACAATATTTTTCAAAAAAAAGCTCCTCTGGTGCATTAATGGGGTCAAATAACTATAATAAAAATGAAAACGATGTTATCCAGAAATACAAGACTAGCCCAGCCAGAGCAAGGATTTTAGCCTTATATGGAAAAGTATAGCCACCTTACTTCAAAGTCATGTGTCTAACTGTTGCACATCTCGACGCCACTTCATAGCATTAAGGTACTGTGTTTTTATACAGTACATTATTTTCAACTTTAAATAAGGAAAGAAAAATGAGTGGTGGAGATGGTCGTGGTCCAGGTAATACAGGCTTAGGTCACAATGGTGGTCAGCCAAGCGGCAATATCAATGGAAGTTCTGGTAACAATGGTAACGGAGGGAATGGCGGTAATGAGCCTAATATTATAGCTTTTGGGCGCCCGGACCCTGTGTCAGGCGGTATGGGCATTACAATTACTAGTGGTCCAACAGGCTATGACACAAATCCTAAAGGCGGTAATGGTGATAGTGGCTCAGGTCGCGATCCGAAATATGTGGCCAACGTTCGTGGATGGCATGTAGGGGGAGCTAATACTGGCTCTCTATCAAGTCCTGCAGCAAGTAAAATCAGAAGTTCTGCTGATAATACATTTATCTCTGTTAGCTTTGGTAAAGAAAAATACCAAGTAACTTATAACTCTAAAACAAACAAATACTCCTCGTTACATGTAGAAGGTGGAGCCTCTAAAAAAGAGGAATTGATGCATGATCAAGCTATCACAGTTGCTCAATTATTCATCATCAATGAATCCGAAAAGGATTCATTGGCTACCATTAGTGGCGTGATTATAGACTCAAGCAAAGATATCAGTGAAAAGCTTGGTGAGCGCTACAGAAATGTCGCTAATGACATCGCTAATAATATAAAGAATTTCCAAGGTAAAAAGATTAGGAGTTATAATGATGCTTTAAATACACTCAATAAAATCTCATCTAATCCCAATATGAAAATTAGCTCTGCTGATAAGACTGCCCTAGCTAATGCTATTAAAAGCATCAATGCCAAAGCTTTGGCAGATCGATTTAGTGGTGTGGTTAAAGGATTAACTGTTGCTGATTGGGCTATTAAAATTGAAAAGGTAGGTGAAAAAACTATTGAAGGGATTAATACTGGCAACTGGTCCCCACTTGCTTTAGAGGTTGAGGCAATGATCCTTAGTGGAGTGGTACAAAGCTTAGCTATTGGTGTAGTTACTGCCATTCTCACATATGTTGCGTCTATTATTGCTGTTGCTCCTATTGCGATTGCTGCCATTTCATTTGCTGCAATCATCAGTATTGCTATTGCTGTGTCATATATTGATGCGGATAAGGCTGAAAACTTTAATAATACCATTGCAGAAATGTTTAAAAAGTAACCAGCAAGACAAAGGGTAATATAATTCATCCACAAAATTAACACCAACAGGCTCGCTATGGCGGGCCTTTTTATTCAGCGCACATCATGAACAAAGGAGATAAATAGTTCACAAGATGATGCTATTCATGAAAAACAGGTAATCTGTGCGTTATGTATGTTAAAACTCTTTCAGATAGAAACTTTGTCCAAGGTTAATTGTACGCATGCAAATTAAAACGATGTCGATATCGACAGTGGCCTATACGAGATGGTTTAGCATGGTGTAATCAACTTTTCGGAATTTAAACCCCAAGGTTACTCTTTCCATATAAATAGTGGACAAAATAAGAGTGGCGGCTAACCCATCAGCAAGTAATTTTAACCAGCTATTCATCCACTTTCATGGGTTGGGTTGCTGCACCCTAAATTCACGCGTTGCAGCGCGTCAAATGGAGAACAAGAGATGGCTAAGACAGCAAATCAACTAATTAAAGAGGCATACGAAATTGCCAGAGATATGCCCCCAGCTCAGGGAAAGATTGTCAAAGAACTGGCGGCTATCCTCGATGTTTCGAACGTAGCTCTTCGTCAGGCTCGTATCGAACGAGACGCTCTTCTCATCGAAGTCAAATCATGGGCGAAGGAGTGTGATCGTATTACTGAGCGACACACCAAGAAGCGCACAAATCTGCATGTCCTCGAAGCAATGCGCGATTTGAAAGCAATTTGCCCCACCAGCTTTCGTAACGTGGAGGCACTTTGATGGCTAAAGATTCAAAGATTGTATACGGCGCCAGTGGCAAAACGAACGTTTTGACGTTCGAACCTGAAAACCTGCACCTGGTTACCGACAAAACGCACCCGCTTTACGATGAGCGTATCCACCTGCCTATCAGCGAGGCAATGGTGCTGAACATCATGGACCAGGGCGTTCTTGAGCCGATTATCGTCTGGAAAGACCCGGAGACAGGGCTGTCGTGTGTGGTTGATGGTCGCCAGCGTGTGCGCCATACACTGGAAGCCAACAAGCGTCTGTCGAAAGAGGGCAAAGAACCGTTACTGGTTCCGGCAGTCGCTAAACGTGGCTCTGCCGTTCGCATGGCGCAGGCGATGGTAAGTGCTAACGAAATCCGCCAGGCTGATACGCCGCTGGGCCGAGCAAAGAAAATGGCTGATGCGCTGGACCGCGGGCACGACGAGGACGATTTATCGCTGATGTTTGGCGTGAGTGTTCAGACAGTACGTGCAACGCTGTCGCTGCTGGATGCCACCCAGGCTGTCCGCGATGCAGTGGAATCTGGAACTGTCACCGTTACCCAGGCGCGTCAGCTTGGTGCGCTCCCACCTGAAGAGCAGCGTGCAAAAGTGTCAGCAATCGAGCTGGCGACAGCTGGTACAACCGGCCATGAAAAAGCCCGGCGTCAGCGTAAGATTCTCGGTGAGGAAAAGCCGCGTCTGAAAACCCGCAAAGAAATTACTAAAGCCCTGGAATCTGCCGAGGGTGAGTATGCAAGCGCACTCCGTTGGGTGCTTGGGGAGTCCGTATGACAATCATAAAAACCCATACCGGTACCGTGATCACCAAAGACGGTCCGAAGGTTAAAAAACTGCATCAGACAGAGCGGATGTGGGTCGTTGGCAAAAACGAGTTTTACCACAAAGCGACCGGATGCCGTCATTTTGCAGAAAATACGCGCCGCCGGCTGCTGCTCGACACCATCAAGCCTATCGAGTGACGACTGGCCCGGAGAAAAGAATTGTAGAAGTTAAGCCGGTTGCAGCCGGACTTGTGGAGATACACTATGAATCTTGATAACGAGATCATTTCAAACGCAGACCTCGAACGAATTACTGGATACAAGATCCCCTCAAAGCAATCACAGTGTTTACGTGATGCCGGGATTTTTTTTGTTGAAGGACGAGACGGAAGACCACGCACAACCTGGGCGCATTTCAATAATCCTTTAGCTCAGAGATTACGACAGAATAACGTCGATAATTTGCTGCAGCCCAATTTTGGAGCGCTTGATTAATGCCACGTCCGAGAAAAAATAAAGACGATGCTTGGATGCCACCGAGGGTTTACCTCGGGAGGTCAGCATATGAATATCATCCCAAAGGAGGCGGCAATATCCGCCTCTGTGACAAAACCAGTACAAAGGCTCAGGTATGGAGTGCATGGGAAGCGCTAATGAACGATCGCCCGGACTACTCCATGCTGGAAGGGCTTATTGAACGCTTCTTTAAATCTGGTGAATTTTTCGAACTGGCTCTGGAAACCCAGAAAGACTATAGAAAGTATTCAAAAAAAATTATTGATGTATTTGGGAAAATGCCGCCGGACGCTATCAAACCTGAACATATTCGGCGTTATATGGACAAGCGGGGAATAAAAAGCAGGACACAAGCTAATAGAGAAAAAGCTTTTATGTCACGCGTGTATCGCTGGGCTTATGAACGCGGATTCGTTAAAGGGAACCCAACAAAGGGTGTTCGCCAATATAAAGAGGTTAGCCGAGATCGCTATATTACAAATGAGGAATACCAAGCGCTGTACTCTGTAGCTCCAGACATTGTGAAAATCGCCATGGAACTCGCTTACCTCTGCTGTGCCAGACAGAACGATGTACTGGAGATGAAAAAAAGCCAATTTATGGAAGAAGGTATCCTGATAAAGCAAAGTAAAACGTCTGTTGCTCAGATAAAAGCATGGAGCCCTCGCTTGAACGCTGCACTTGAGTTGGCAAAAAAATTGCCTCTTAACTCTGGCATGAGCAGTCTGTATGTCATCCATCAACCAGCAGGTGGAAAATACACACGGGACGGCTTTAACAGTCGCTGGAGAAAGGCAAAAATTGAGGCGCAGGAGCTGTACCCTCACCTTTCTTTTGACTTCACGTTCCACGATTTAAAAGCAAAAGGGATATCTGATCTCAAGGGCAATCTGTACGAGAAACAGGCAATATCAGGGCACAAGAACGTTGAGCAAACTGCCCGGTATGACAGAAAGATCGCGGTAGTTCCGGTTGTAGATGGACAGGTGGAAAGGAAAAATATTATGAAGTGATATTATGAAATGGGTGGTTTTGAAACAAAAAAACCACCCGTAGGT
>OKEV01000028.1_pt1 | contig 126086 bp, 93 predicted proteins | sample 1611141 | NCBI WGS metagenome assembly OKEV01 (sample SAMN04436713, study PRJEB24849) | human gut metagenome | biome: human gut; feature: NICU; material: stool | host: Homo sapiens | place: USA: Saint Louis, MO | collected 2010-08-30
CCTTTGACCCTCTGGTCCCAAACCAGATGCGCTACCGGGCTGCGCTAATCACCGAAAATTCGCCATCCAGCATACCTTCGGCGGCACCACTGGGCAACGGGCGGGCATCATACCCAAGCGCTAAAGTCAGCGTCAACGACTTTTTCCGCCAGTAAATTCAAGTGCCTACTTATTGCCCTCCCTGCGAGAGCCGCTAACACCCGCGCCAAAAAAATGCGACAATGCGCCGCAGTTGAACACATGGTGAGTGAAGAACGATGTCTGCCAAAATCATTGATGGAAAACAGGTTGCGCAAACGATTCGCAATCAGGTCGCCGCGCAAGTCCAACAGCGGTTGGCGCAGGGGAAACGGGCACCGGGTCTGGCGGTGATCCTGGTGGGGCTGGATCCGGCCTCCCAAGTCTATGTGGGCAGCAAACGTCGCGCTTGTGAAGAGGTGGGATTTGTCTCCCGCTCTTATGACCTCAGCGCCACGGCGACACAAGCGGAGCTGCTGTCCCTGATCGACCAGCTCAACGAGGATCCGGAAGTGGACGGCATCCTGGTGCAGTTGCCCTTGCCGGCTCACTGCGATACCACCCAGGTGCTGGAGCGCATTCGTCCCGACAAGGACGTTGATGGCTTCCATCCCTACAACGTGGGTCGTCTGGCCCAGCGCATCCCGGCGCTGCGACCCTGCACACCCAAGGGGATCATGACCCTGATCGAGACCACCGGCGTCAAGACCCACGGTCTGCATGCGGTGGTGGTCGGGGCTTCCAACATCGTGGGGCGTCCCATGACGCTGGAGCTGCTGCTGGCCGGTTGCACCACCACCACCTGTCACCGCTTCACCCAGGATCTGGAGACCCAGGTGCGCCGGGCCGACTTGCTGGTCGTGGCGGTGGGCAAGCCCAACTTCATTCCGGGGGAGTGGGTCAAACCCGGTGCCCTGGTGATCGACGTGGGCATCAACCGCCTTGCGGACGGCTCCCTGGTGGGAGATGTGGAGTATGAGACCGCGCGTAATCACGCCGCCTTCATCACGCCGGTACCGGGGGGCGTAGGCCCCATGACGGTCGCCAGCCTGATGGAGAACACCCTGAGCGCCTGCCAGGATTACCACGACGCCTGATGAGGGCGCCGGGCAGAAAAGAGAAAGGGAAGGCATTGCCTTCCCTTTTTTATTGCGTCACTCCCCCGGATCGCTACTGGATATCAGAGGAGGGCCAGGGCGGCGGCCAGATCGGCAATCAGATCGTCGGCGTCTTCCACCCCGATGCTGAAGCGGATGAGATCGTCATTGACCCCGGCAGCGAGGCGGCTCGCCTCGTCCATGGCTGCGTGGGTGGTGCTGGCCGGATGGCAGGCGAGGCTCTCGAGATCGCCGAGGCTCACCGCCTGCACGAAGAGTTGCAGGTTGTCGAGCAGGGTGGCGCAGCGCTCAAACCCGCCTTCCAGCTCGATGCTCACCATGCCGCCAAAGCCGCTGGCGAAGGCGCCGAGGGCATCGTGGCCCGGATGGCTGGCAAGGCCCGGGTAGATCACCTTCTTCACCGCTGGGTGGGCATCCAGGAACTCGGCCACCTTCTGGGCGTTGTGCAGGTGGGCATCCATGCGCAGGGGAAGGGTCTTGACCCCCCGTTGCAGCAGGTAGGCCTCCTGCGGGCCGATGGGAGAGCCGATGTGCTTGAGGGCCACGGTGCGAATCGACTTCATCAGCTCATGACGACCCGCCACCACCCCGGCGATGATGTCGCCGTGACCGCCCAGATACTTGGTGCCGCTGTGCATGACGATGTCGATGCCAAGCTCGAGCGGGCGCAGCAGGTAGGGGGTGAGGAAGGTGTTGTCACACACCGTGATGGCACCCACCTTGCGGGCCGCCTCCACCACCACCCGCGGATCCACCACCTTGAGGGTAGGGTTGGTCAGGGTTTCAAAGAGTACCACCTTGGTGGCGGGGCGGATGTTGGCCAGCAGATCCTGATCGCTCTCGTAGGCGGTGATCTTGATGCCGGCGCGGCTGAAGGTCTGCTTGAGGAAGGCATCGGTGCCGCCGTAGAGGGGGCCGATATAGGCCACTTCATCACCACTGTCGGCCAGGGCATACATGATGGCACTCACCGCCGCCATGCCGCTTGCCACCACCAGTGCCTCATCTGCACCTTCGAGGGCTGCCAGCTTTTGCTCCAGCTCGGCGGTGGTGGGGTTGCCAAAGCGGCTGTAGATGAAGCCGGGAGCCTGACCGGCGAAGCGCTCCTTGCCCACCTGGGCGTTGAAGTAGCTGAAGGTGCTGCTCTGGTAGAGCGGGGTGGTGAGGGCGCCGGTCTGGGGATCGATCCGCTGGCCGCTGTGCACGCTCATGGTCTTGAATTTCATTTTTGTACTCCGTCATTGCCAGGCTGTTGCCCGACTGCTTGTGTTATCCAGGGCGCCGTCGCGCCCCTTTTCTAATGTGGTGTGGCGGCGTTGTCAGGCTAGCGCTGGCTCGCGCTGCGGCTCGCCTGCATAGTGGCGGGCCGCCACATCCGGGTGGGAGCGCAGCCTCCCCTTGAGCACGTTTTCCCCCACCTGATAAAAGAGCGGGTTGGCGGGATCGCTCTGGGGCCCTTCGGCCAGTGCCGCCAGCTCGGGGGAGAGGCTAAGCAGTGGCACAGTCGCATCCAGCCTTGCCGCCATGAAGAAGGCGCAGGAGAGGCGCGATACCCCGGGAGGCGGGCTCACCACCCGGTGCAGGGTGGCCTTGAGGTAGCCGTCGGACGCGAGCTCCAGCAGCTCGCCGATGTTGACCACCAGGGCGCCCGGCAGGGGGGGCGCGGGGATCCAGCCATCTGCCGTCTCCACCTCGAGCCCGGAGTGATCGTCCTGCATCACCAGAGTCAGGTAGCCGGGATCCTTGTGGGCACCTACCCCCTGACCACTGCTGCCTTCCGGTTGTCCGGGGTAGTGAATGAGCTTCATGTGCTGGTAGGGGGCACCGCGAATGCTCTCGTCAAATACTCCGGCGGGCTGCCCCAGCACCTCTGCGAAGGCGTCCAGCAGGGTGAGGGTGATGTCGCTCAGTCGATCCTGCCATGCCAGCAGCCGTGTCTTCATCTCGGGCAGAGCGGCGGGCCACTGGTTGGGGCCGATGAGGCGCTGCCAGGGTTCACGAATGTGCGCCACAGGCAGGGCCTGGGCCTCGTTCATGATATCGAACTGCTCCCGCAGATCCGGCCGTGCCCGGGTGAGCTCTGCCCCCACCTGGTTGTAGCCGCGAAAGTGAGGGGAGTGGACCATCTGCACCGCCCGTTTTTCTTCAAGTGGCAGGGCGAAGAAGCGGGCGGCGAGCGCCAGGGTCTCCTGGCGCGCCGATTCGCTCAGATCATGGCCCACCAGATAGAAAAAGCCCACTTCGCGGGCGGCCTGGCCAAGCTGCGCCAGCATCTGGCTGCGTGCAGCCGGGGTGCCCTTGAGGGCGGCGAGATCGATGATCGGCAATGATGGGGTGGTCATGGGCATCTCCTCACTTTCCGTGAACGGGGTCTGCATGCCCCGGCGTGCGGGGTGTTGCGAAACCGGGGCGCACTCTTCTTGAGTGGCGCCGTTTGGGTTGAGGGTGATGCTACTGTTCGAGGTTATAAGGTGGAAGCAACAAAATATTCTTAGTTATATACAAAATTCGAAATGGAATTCGGACTTGGGCGAATGGAACGAGCAACGGGCGGCTCAGGCGGCGATCTGCCGTACCGGGTGAGAGCGACATTGGCGTGACGGGATAGACGCGGGAGAGAAAAGACGGAGGGAGGCATCCGCCTCCCTCCGTGTGACTGTCATGGGAAGGGTTGCTGGCGCGCCTTTCCTCAATAACCCAGGGTGAAACGCTGGCGCAGGTGAGCCGGTGCTTGCGCCTCGTTCAGCACCCCGTCCGCCAGATCGCCGACCGTGATCCCGGCGGGCTGCTCGCCGCTGAACAGCACCTGATCCGTGCCAAGGCGGTAACCGCCGCGCTTCTCGCCGGGTTCGAGGAACACCGGTGGGGAGACGAAACGCCAGTCGAGGGTGGTTTCCCGGCGAAGGGCGATGAGACCGTCCCGGGCCGCGAGGGCCCCTTGCTTCCACTCTGCCGGGAACTCCGGGGTGTCCACCAGCTGCACGCCCGGGGCGATTTCCAGACTGCCGGCACCGCCGACCACCAGCAGCCAGCTGTTGGCCGCGACGGCGGCGGCCACGATGGCGCTGGCCCCCTTGAGGTACTGATCGTAGATGTCCGGGGCACTCCAGCCCGGGTTGTAGGCACTGATCACCCGATCGTGCCCCTTGAGCACCCTGGCCAGTGCCTGGCTGTCCTGGGCGTCCACCGCCACGGCGGTGGCTTGCGGGTGAGCGGCGACCTTGCTCACGTCACGCACGATGGCGGTGACCTGATGACCGCGGTTGACGGCCTCCTGGAGGATGGCTGAACCGACAAAACCGCTGGCACCGATGAGGGCAATCTTCATGGGAATTCTCCTTCACTGTGGGAATGGGGCTATCCTACGCCCCCGAGTGTGATTTAATAATCCAGTTAAAATTGCATTCACTTGTAAGCAGGGCTTCATAATGGATCAGCTCAGACGCTACGCCATCTTCGCCGCCGTGGTGGAGGCGGGCAGCATGACCGGCGCCGCCAAGGCCCTCGGCATGACCCCGTCCGCCGTCAGCCAGCATATCAGTCAACTGGAGAGCCAGCTCGGTCTGCCCCTGCTGCACCGCTCCACCCGCCGCCTCAGCCTGACCGAGGCGGGGGAGGTGGTGTGGCAGGGTTGCCAGTCGTTGCAGCAGACCTTGAACGACACCGAGCTGCGCCTCTCGGAGGTGCGCGACAGCCTGCTCGGAGAAGTGCGGATCACCGCGCCGGTGGGGATGGCGGGCCAGCCCCTGGCGCGGGCGCTCTCGCCACTGCTGCAGGCGCACCCGGGCCTGGGCATCCAGATCATTGCCGACGACGAGAAGCGGGATCTCATCAAGGATCGCATCGACGTGGCGCTGCGGGTCGGCACGCTTGAAGATTCCACCCTGGTGGCACGCAGGCTGGGTCAGACCCGGATGCTGCTGTGTGCCTCGCCCGCCTATCTGGCACGCAAGGGCACGCCGCGCAGCCCGGCGGATCTGCTGGCCCACGACTGGCTGGCCTCGGACATGCTGGGGGGCGGGATACTGCTGCTGGACGAGAAGGGGGAGGCCCACAAGGTCAAGCCCAAGCCCAGGGTGCTGTGCAACAACGTCTTGCCTCTGCGCCAGTTTACCCTGGCAGGGCAGGGGATTTCGCTGCAACCGGAAGGTGAAATAGAAGAAGATCTCGCCACCGGTCGGTTGCTCGTGCTGCTGCCGGGCTTTTTGGCCCCTCCTATGGAGATCCATGCCATCACCCCCCAGCGGGAGATCCCGGAGAAGGTGCGGCGGGTGATCAGCGCCCTTCGCAGCCACTTTGCCGAGCATGGCCAGAGCCGTCTACCCTGAGCGGGGCGGGATGAATAGCCAGGCGGTGCGCCGGCCTTGCGGTCGGCGCGACACCCCTGTTTAATGTGGCCCTCCCGGGCCAGAGCGCCCTCTGCTGGCGTGGTCTCAAGCGCATCATGACACCGACTTCTCCCCACCCACTCCGTGAGCCGGCACCCGAGGCGCGCGCCCACCTCACCCGCATCGAGCGAGTGCTCGACTACATCCATGCCAATCTGGATCAGCCGCTCTCCCTGGAGGCGCTGGCCCGGCAGAGCTGCTGGTCCCGCTGGCAGTTGCAACGGGTATTCCTGCATGAGACGGGCCAGACGGTGGCTCACTATGTGCGCGAGCTGAAGCTGAGCATGGCGGCGGAGGCGCTGCTCTCCACCCGGCTGCGGGTGCTGGATGTGGCGCTGGATCACGGGTTTGGCTCGGAAGTGAGTTTCAGCCGCGCCTTCAAGCAGCAATTTGGCTGCGCGCCGCTGGCGTATCGCAAGCGGGGCCTGCGGCTGGGGCTGCGCACGCCCCTGGTGCGGGCGGCGGTCCCCCGCTCTGCCTCTCCCAACCTGGTGCAGGTGCGCATAGAGAGCCTGCCGGCGTTCAACTTGCAGGGGGTCAGGGGCACGATCCGGGGGTTGTTCGATGCCTCACCGGATTTTCAGCAGACGGTGCCCGCCATCTGGCGAGCGCTGCGCGAGACGGGGGCGCTGGACCTGTCGAGGGAATGGCTGGGGGTGGTGGATGTGTCGGGGGCAGGGGAGCGGCTGCCTTACTGGGCCGGAGTGGCCACGACGGCGCCTACGCCCCCCGGCCTGTCGAGTCTCAACGTGCCGGCTCAGGAGTATGCCGTGCTCACCCACAAAGGACCCATTGCCCAGCTGGGGGAGAGCCTGCACTGGTTCATCCTGCACTGGTTGCCGGAGTCGGCATACCGGGGGCTGGACGGTTTCGAGCTGGAGCGCTATGCCCCCGGCTTTGACGGCCAGCAGCCCGACGCCACCATGGAGTACTGGCTGCCCGTCGCCCCCCGTTAGGGAAGGAGGCTCACCCCGGCATGGAGCCGCGATGGCTCCGGGCGTGTGGCGCTGGCCAGGAGATCAGTGAACTGGGCCGGTGGCAGCGGCTTGGCGAAGTAGAAGCCCTGCAGGTAGTCGATGCCATATTGGCGTGCCATTTCGACCTGTTCCTGAGTCTCCACCCCCTCGGCGACCAGAGCCAGCCCCATGCGATGGGCAAGATCCAGGATGTTTTCGACGATATGGCGGGAGGGGCCTTCCTCTTTCATTCCCTTGATAAAGCTGCGATCGATTTTGATGATGTCCACATGGAACATCTGCAGATAGCAGAGGCTGGAGTGGCCGGTGCCAAAGTCATCGATGGCGATGAGCACGCCCAGCTCGTCCAGGGCATCGAAGATGGCGCGGGTCTGCTCGTCCGCATCCACCATCTCCCGCTCCGTCACCTCGAGCACCAGACGCAGATCCTGACCCGGGAAGGCGCGAAGAAAGTCGCGGCACTCGGCGACGATGTCCTGGTTTTTGAAGTGCTGGGCGCAGACATTGACGGCGACGTGAAAGCCGGGGGGCAGCCTGTCGGCCACCCCGACCAGATAATCCCGGGTCTGGGCCATCAACTGGCGGGTCATGGGTACTATGTAGCCGCACTCCTCCGCGAGGGGAATGAAGTGGTTGGGGGCAATCATCCCTTGTGTGGGATGACGCCAGCGCATCAGCACTTCACAACCGCGCAGGCGCCCCTGCCTGTCCATCACGGGTTGCAGATAAGGGATGAACTCCCGGGCCGCCATGGCTCTGGCGAGCTCGCTGCGGGGGGAGCCGCTGCGCCCCCTCAGATAGAAGGTGAGCAGCCCCAGCAACAGCGCCAGCACAGGGGCGGCAAGCAGGTTCTCCTGGTTGTACGCCCAGGCAAACGCCAGCACTTCCTTGTAACCGTTGAGCGCCACCAGGCGATAGGGATGAGCGGTGGGCTCGCTTTGTTGCAGACGCTGTCCCCCTTCCAGCAGGCGGGCTGCGGGCAGGGTCCTGCCGTGGCCATCGAGGGCCTGGTCCCCGAGGAGGAAGAAGAGGTTGTCCTCTCCCATCACGGCCTGCAAGGCGCCGAAGATGTGGAAGCCGTCCAGCTCCACCAGCAGGGTGCGATCGCCGGATGGCTGACGGTAGAGGATGGCGGTCTGCCCGGTGATGGGGCTGTGTCTGGCGAGGATCAGCGTCTGGTTGCCCGCCGGGCCACGGGGAATATCCCGGGTGAGGATGGGCCTGTGCAGGGTGGTACAGCGCAGTTGCTGCCCCTCCAGCACATAGAGTGCCCGCGCATAGGGGGAGGCGGTGATGAGGTCGCGCAGGGCCAGTTGCTCATCCTGGCAGCGGCCCATGGCGAGGGGGCGGGCGGCCTCGACCAGGGACTGACTGTCGTTGATGGCACTCTCTATCATGGCCCGGGCATGGTTCAGGCTGCGCGCGTTGTCCTTGCGAAGGCCGCTGGCCGCCTGCAGGAGGTTGAGGGCGGTGAGGCCGACCAGCAAGAGGAGCCCGAGCACGATGGCCAGACGCAGACGCTGTGCCATGGGATCAGTCGGCATGGTGCACCCGATTCTTGCCGGCATCCTTGGCCTGATAGAGCGCCTGATCGACCCGCGCCAGCAGTTGCTCGGCGGACTCCTGTCGCCACAGTCCCAACCCGGCAGAGAAGGTCACCACCAGTTCCGGTTCGCGCCATGGCCGCTGTGCCACCTGGGTGCGCCACTGTTCAATCAGCCTCCGTGCTCTGACGCTGTCATCCCCGGGAATGATGATGGCCAGCTCCTCGCCGCCGTAGCGGTAGAGGGTGGCCTCCTGGCCTGCAATTAGCCGCCCTTCCCGGGCCACCGCCCGCAGGACCTCGTCACCGACCGGGTGGCCGTGGGTGTCATTGATGGATTTGAAGTTGTCCAGATCGATCAACCCCAGGCAGAAAGGGCGGCCGGCGATCAACTGGTCGTCGAGTGCCTTGTCAAAGCAGCGGCGATTGAACAGGCCCGTCAGGGCATCCGTGTTGGATGCCTCCACGGCTTCCAGCATCTGGCGATGGCCGTTCTGGATCTCCTGGTGCAACTGATCCCCCGGTTTGCCCGCGTGGATGCGTCCGGTGCGCATCAGGGCGATGATCTCGAAGATCATCTTGCTGAGCACATGACGCAAGGACCACCAGCAGAGCAGGCAGATCAGCATGCAGCCCACTAGGGTGATCTGGAGCTGATGGGACTCGCTGCTGCTTACCTCCTTGAACCTGGCATCGCTGACGGCATAAATGACGAACCAGTCCGGGTTGGAGAAGGAGTGGTAGTAGAGGTGGGTCTGGCGCTTTGCATCGAAGAGGTGGTCGGCGCCGTTGGTCATCTGCTCGATGAGACGGCGGTCCATGCGATGGCGAAATAGGTTCCCCACATCCGAATGCAGCAGGATGTCGCCCGCCCGATCGACCAGGTAGAACTCCCCCTTGAGAGGGCTCATGAGCTGGCGCAGGGGATAGCTCATCTGCTCGAGATCCACGTTCATGGCCAGGGTACCGAGGAAGAATCCTTCCCTGTCGAGCAGGGGGCGGGAAACGGAGACGCTGCGGCTCTTGTCGTCGAATTGGCTGGTGTAGTGATCGGTGTAGTGCACGAAGGGGGTTCGCACGGCGGCGGAGAGAAACCAGGGGTGCTTCCTGGCATCAACGTGCTCCCCGACGGGCAGATGGGGGATGGCGTTGAACCGCCCCTGCGGATCGGCGAGCAGGATGCTCTTCACATAGGGGGTGAGCGCCAACGTTTGCATCAGGGAGAGGCCAAGGGGCGTGTGATCCTCATTGAGGAAGGCATCCAGGCCTGATTCATCGATGACATTGCCCGTTTCGTTGAGGACATGCTCCAGTGACTTGAACTGTGGCTCGATGGACTGGGTCGCCATGTTGTGCACGAACATGGCCGCCACCTTGTGGTACTTGCGCTCGGCAGAGGTCCGGATGCTGACACTGACGGCCATCAGGGCGATAAGCAGGGTCAGGATGATGACTCCGAAGGTGACGTTGAGCTGGGTATCGCAGTGCAGATTTTGGTGGGCGGTCTCATTCATAGGCGTGTGCTGATGGCTTGGTATTGTCTCAATCAGGGCTGATAAAAGGGTGGGCATGCTATCGCCTCCTTTATCAATAGCGATTGACCAGGATCAACAAGGGGAGGGAGAACGCGACCATACTTGTCTGATGAGTGTGAATATGGGGGTGAAAATGCCGCCATGTTCTGAATATGTGATGGTTACTTTCTAATTGGCTGTGCAAGTGAAGGCGGTGTCCTTCATCAGGCGGCCATGATGAGCCCTCCCTGAGAGCCTCGACGGCGTCGCCATGTTGCCTCCGATAGCAGATGGCATGCCTGCCACCCTCGCTTTCCCCGCTTCCGCGCCAACATGCCCCAAATTGTTAATATCGGGGCAAAATAGAACAATAAAATGCAAATGATATTTGTTACTATTCACATGCAGTAAGTAATCGAGGATCAGATGCAGCTTGTTCACCCCCCTTTGACCCTGGTCGCCGTGACCATCTCCACCCTGCTTGCAGGCTCTGTACAGGCCGCCGCGCCCGAAAGCCAGGATACGGCCACCGCCGACGAGACCCTGACCGTGCTCGGCCAGACCTATCGCAACACCGCGACCAAGACCCGGCTCGACCCCATCGAGACGCCCCAGGCCATCTCGGTGGTGGATGGGGAGACCCTGTCGCTGCGCGGTGTCAGTTCGGTGAGCGAGGCGCTGCGCTACGTGCCCGGTGTCAACACCGAGCTGCGGGGCGGGGCGGTCAATCGGCTGGATCTGTTCAACATCCGTGGCTTTGACAACTACCAGAACTTCTATGACGGCCTGTTGCTCCAGTACAACGACTGGAACCTGCAACCCCAGATAGATCCGGTGGCCATCGAGCAGCTGGAGGTGTTCAAGGGGCCGACATCGGTGCTCTATGGCAGCATGCCCCCCGGCGGCATGGTCAACCTCATCGCCAAGCGCCCCCAGCGGGAGAGCAAGCACAACGTGAGCGTGGCGACTGGCACGGGCACCCTCAAGGAGATGACCCTCGACAACACCGGTGCCATCAACGAGCAGCTCGCCTATCGGCTGGTGGGACTGGCCCGGGAGAAGGATGGCCAGGCGGTGACCTCGAAGGAGGAGCGCTACGTCTTTGCGCCGTCCCTGGACTGGCAGCTCGGCGAGCGCACCCTGCTGAACCTCAACCTTTACTACCAGAAGGATCCCGAGGCCGGCATCTACACCACTGTGCCCGCCAGCGGCTCGGCCAAGTCCAATCCCCTGGGGCAGCTTGGCAGCGACACCTTCCTTGGCGACGAGAACTGGAACGAGTACAACCGGGATGTGACCCTGCTGGGCTACAAGCTGAGCCACGACTTCAACGAGCGCTGGCAGGTGCTGCAAAATGCCCGCTACATGGATGCGTCTGCCTATCAGCGCAACACCTACAACGCGGCCCTGGCGGCGGACAACCGCACCCTGGCCCGCAACGCCTATCTCACCGATGAAGACTCTCGCGGCGTTGTCATCGACAACCAGCTGGCGGGCAAGGTGCAGACGGGCTCTGCCCAGCACAACCTGCTGCTCGGGGTCGATTACCAGTACCTGGATGCCCATATCCTCTACCGGGATACCCTCGACTACTCGGCGCCCAGCATCGACATTTTCAACCCGAACCATAGCCAGATAGTCCCAGAGGTACTCACTTTCAACTACCAGGATAAAAAGGTGATCCGTCAGTCCCAGACCGGCGTCTATCTGCAGGATCAGGTGCGCCTCGATCGGCTGGTGGCCATCGGCGGCGCCCGCTACGACCGCTACCGGATGGACACCGACAGCCGGACCCTCTATCAGGGGGCGGACAGCCAGTCCCTGGCCCACATCGATCAGGACAACCTCTCCTTCCGTGTCGGCGCTCTCTATGAGCTGGATGGCGGCTTCTCCCCCTATGCGAGCTATGCCGAGAGTTTCGAGCCGGTGCCGGGGGCGGACAAGCAGGGTCAGGCGTTCAAACCGGCGACCGGTCATCAGTGGGAAGGGGGCGTCAAGTTCCTCTCCGACGACATGAGCAAGACGGCGACGCTGTCGGCGTTCCACATCACCAAGAAGAATGCCCTGGTGACGGATCCGGACAATGTCTACGGGCCCAAGCTGCAGACCGGGGAGACGGTCTCCAGGGGCATCGAGCTTGAGGGGAGAGCCGATCTCACCAGCCAGCTGGATCTGGCCCTCAACTACACCCTGATGGACATGGAGATCACGCGCGATACCACCACGTTGCAGGGCAAGACGCCGGTCTGGGTCCCCAGACAGATGGCGTCGCTGTGGAGCAACTACTACCCCGGCGGCAACCTCGAGGGGATGCGAGTGGGCGCCGGCCTGCGCTACGTGGGGGAGGCCGAGATGGATGCCGCCAACACCGACAAGGTACCGGACTACCTCCTGATGGATATGTCCGCCTCCTACGATCTCGCCGCCCTCAGCGCAAGCCTGAAAGGGGTAGGGGTATCACTTGGCGCCAGTAACCTGTTCAACAAGACCTACTACTCCTGCTACGACCAGAACAACTGCTGGTTCGGGGCCGAACGAAGCGTGGAGGCGCGACTCAAATACGCATTCTGACCTTGCGCCCCGGCACGCGCCCGGGGCCCTTTCAACGAATGGGCGAGGAGAGGGCGCGCGGTGTGCCGCGCGGCCTTGGCCGGGAGAAAGCGGACGCGGAACGCGCCCTCGTCTCGGATCACCAGGCCCTGTTCGCGGCGGCGGCCAGCCTGATCCCGTCCCTCAAGGGGAACCTGGTGGCGGTCGGTGACGTACGCCCGCCACTGACGGATGCCACCGGGGCGACGTCGGCCGAGGTGGCCGCAGCCCTCCATGCGCACTGGCAGCAGGCGCACCCGGAGGCGGGGCCCGCCTACTGGCTCACCCGCAGCTGGGGCATGCTCTGCTGGCAGTCCATCTATCTCGCCATGGTGGCCGTCTACCGCCATCAGGCCGTGCCTGCCCTCGACAGGCTGGGACAGGGGCATGAGGCCGGCGTGGTTTCGGGCTTTACCCTGCCGGCCGAGCCCATGATCAGAGGGGAGGTCGGCGTGTTGATCAAGACGGCCGGGGAGCGACTCCAGGCGCACTGGCAGGGGCAGTTCACCCTCCTTGGGACGGCGCAGCGGCTGCGCCCCGGTTTCGTGCGCCCGCTCCTAGCGGACGATCTGCTGGCGGCCCTGGTGCGGGTACCCGATTTCTTCGGGGAAGTGAGTCGGGAGGAGGTGAGGGCCCATGCCCCCCTCTGGCTTGAATCCTGTGGTCTGCCGTCGGCACATCTGACGGGTTGGCGCGAGGCGGGCCTGCCCCGGAATGAAGCCTTCCCGGGCTATGTGCGCCAGCGCTGCTGCCTGCACTACAAGCGCCGGGATGGGGAGCTTTGTGGCAACTGCCCGCGAAGGCTGGGTGGGGCGATGGGTGACGAGTGCTGATGCCCGACTCTTCGTCTGCGCGGGCAACCCGTGGTGAAAGCCGCCTGATCCTGGCGGCTTTTTTGTGCCCGGCTTACTGGGCCGCCATCCGGGTGCGAATGCGCTCGAACAGGCTCTGCAGGCAGGCCTGATCTTTGTCGGCGGCGCGCACGGCGCCATACATGTGGCGGCGAATGCCCTCCCCGAGAGGGCGCGCCTCAAGCAGGCCCTGGCGCACGAACTCCTCGCTGGCCCAGCGGGGCAGGGCGGCGAGCCCGAGCCCGGCGGCGGCCATCTGCAGCATGACCGAGGTGTTGTCCACCGGTTTGCAACGGGCGGGCTCCACCCCGGCCGGTTGCAGGAAACGGCTGAACACGTCCATGCGCGCCCGCTCCACCGGGTAGACCAGCAGCACCTCCGGTCGCAGATCGTCCGGTGCGATGCGCCGCTGCTGGCAGAGGGGGTGATCCGGCGCCATCACCAGGGTGAGATCGAAGGCGAACAGCGGCTCGAAATGAAGATCTCCGCGGGCCTGCACATCCGAGGTGAGCAGCAGGTCGAGCTGGCCGCCAAGCAGGGCACTGATGGCATCGAAACCCGGCACCGACTCCACCTCCAGATCCACGCCGGGCCACTGGCGGCGAAAGTCCGGCAACAGCGGGAGCAGCCACTGGATGCAGCTGTGGCAATCGAGGGCCAGATGCAGCCTGCCCGCCTCGCCGCTGTGCAGGGCGACCAGCTGGCGCTCGGTCTGGGCCAGGGCGGGCAGCACCTGACGGGCCAGGGCCAGCAGATGCTGGCCTGCCGCCGTCAGCACCAGAGGGCGGCTTTTTCGAAGAAACAGCTCCAGATTGAGGCGGGTCTCCAGCTCCTTGAGCTGGTGGGAGAGGGCGGACTGGGTGAGGTTGAGGGTGAGTGCGGCCCCGGCCAGGGACCCTTGCTCGGCCAGGGCGCTGATGGTCTTCAGGTGTTTGAGATCGATGCCCAGATTGCTGCTCTGAGGGGGGCTGGATGGGGTGGGCGCGACCATGGCACTGCTCCTTTGTGCGTCAGTTGAGAAATTCTTGAGAGCCAGTTGAAGAGGATTCAATAGCCAAGGCAACCTTATCTTGTCATTTTGGATGTGTAAACATCTGGATGGCCAAACAATCCAGATCCTCATCAGATAAACGAGCATAAGGAATGGAACCTATGACCTTCGCACACACCCTGGGCTTTCCCCGTATCGGCGCCAAGCGCGAACTGAAATTTGCCCTCGAATCCTACTGGCGTGGCGAAACCACCCAGGCCGAGCTGGTCGCCGTGGGCAAGAGCCTGCGTGAGCGCCACTGGCAGGCCCAGCGTACCGCCGGGGTCAACCTGCTGCCGGTGGGGGATTTTGCCTGGTACGATCAGGTGTTGGGTACCAGCCTGCTGGTGGACGCCGTGCCTGCCCGTCACCGCCACGGCGACACCGACCTCGACACCCTGTTCCGGGTGGCCCGTGGCCGTGCGCCGACCGGCCCGGCGGCGGCCGCTGCCGAGATGACCAAGTGGTTCAACACCAACTACCACTACCTGGTGCCGGAATTTTACCGTGACCAGCGCTTCAAGCTGGGCTGGAGCCAGCTCTTTGACGAGGTGGAAGAGGCCAAGGCCCTTGGGCTGCCGGTCAAGGCGGTGTTGCTGGGCCCTGTCTCCTACCTCTGGCTTGGCAAGGAGAAAGAGAGCGGCTTCTCCCGTCTCGAACTGCTGGATCGCCTGCTGATCGTCTACCAGGAGATCCTGGCCAAACTGGCGGCCCAGGGGGTGGAGTGGGTGCAAATCGACGAACCGGCCCTGGCGCTGGACCTGCCGGACGAGTGGCGTCTGGCCTACCTCAAGGCATATGAGCGCCTGAGCGGCCCCTGCAAGCTGCTGCTCACCACCTACTTCGGGTCCGTGGCCCATCAGCGGGACATCATCACCAGTCTGAAGGTGGACGGCCTGCACCTGGATCTGGTGGCTGCCCCCGAGCAGCTCGAGACCCTGGTCCCGCACCTGCCGGCCCAGTGGGTACTCTCGGCGGGTGTCATCAACGGCCGCAACGTCTGGCGTGCCAACCTGGCCAAGCTGGCGCCGACCCTCAAGGCCTTGAAAGAAAAGCTTGGCGAGCGCCTCTGGGTGGCCTCCTCCTGTTCCTTGCTGCACAGCCCGGTGGATTTGACCCTGGAGCACGAGCTGGATCCCCAGACCCGCAGCTGGTTCGCCTTCGCCCTGCAAAAGTGCTATGAGCTGGGGCTGCTGTCCGACTACCTGGACGGTGGCGCCCTGGACAAGATCGAGGCTTACAGCCAGCCCATCGTGGATCGGGAGTCCGACAGCCGGGTTCACAAGAAAGCGGTGCAGTCACGACTCGCCAGCCTGACCAACAGTGACTTCGATCGCCAGAGCGCCTACCCGGTGCGTGCCGACGCGCAGCGCTCCGATCTGAAGCTGCCGCTCCTGCCCACCACCACCATCGGCTCCTTCCCGCAGACCTCTGAAATCCGGGTGCTGCGCCAGGATTGGCGTGCCGGGCGCATCGATGACCAGGCCTACGAGGCGGGCATCCAGGCCCAGATCAAGGACGCCATCGAGCGCCAGGAGGCCATCGGGCTCGACGTGCTGGTGCACGGTGAAGCGGAGCGCAACGACATGGTGGAGTATTTCGGGGAGCTGCTGGACGGCTTTGCCATCACCCGCTTTGGCTGGGTACAGAGCTATGGCTCCCGCTGCGTCAAGCCGCCGGTGATCACCCGTGACATCGACCGTCCGACCCCCATGACCCTTGAGTGGACGAAGTTTGCCCAGAGCCTGACCGACAAGCCGGTGAAGGGCATGCTGACCGGCCCCGTGACCATTCTCTGCTGGTCCTTCCCGCGGGAAGACGTGAGCCGCGAGCAGTCCGCCCTGCAGATTGGCCTCGCCATTCGCGACGAGGTGGCTGACCTGGAAGCCGCCGGCATCAAGATCATCCAGATCGACGAGCCGGCGATCCGCGAAGGGCTGCCCCTGCGCAAGCAGGATCACCAGGCCTATCTGGACTGGGCGGTGCGCGCCTTCCGCCTGAGTGCAAGCCCGGTGGTGGACAGCACCCAGATCCACACCCACATGTGTTACAGCGACTTCAACCTCATCATCGAGGCGGTGGCGGCGCTGGACGCGGATGTGATCACCATCGAGACGAGCCGCAGCCAGATGCAGTTGCTCGAAGCGTTCGAGCGCTTCAACTACCCCAACGAGATCGGCCCGGGCGTCTACGACATCCACTCGCCGAACGTACCGAGCCAGGGCTGGATTGAAGACCTCATCCGCAAGGCTGCACAACAAATCCCGGCAGACCGGCTCTGGGTGAACCCGGACTGCGGCCTCAAGACCCGCGGTTGGGAAGAGACCACCGCTGCCCTGAAGGTGATGGTCGATGCGACCCGGGCGCTGCGCGCCGAGCTGGCCTGAGGGCTTCCATTCACCCGGACGAGCGCCCGGTGAGTGTCACCAAGACGAGAGAGGGAAGGCGACGGCCTTCCCTCTTTTTTGCATGGCCGCTCCCTAGAGGGGGATCAGGGCGGGCCGGGGGGCGGGCAGGTAGCGGGTGGGGGAAACCGACATCGTCACCGGGTGAGGGGCGCTTGCGAGCGCCTCGGCCAGCCACTGGTTGTCGAGGGGAATGGCATTGCGATCCTCGATCACCTGATTGAGGTGCTGGGCGCCCAGGCATCCGTAGCGGGCGGGGTCGGTCTGGGTAAAGAGGCCAAGACAGGGCACACCGCTGGCGGCAGCCAGGTGCAGGGGACCGGTGTCGGCGCTGACGAAGAGGGAGAGGCCGCCCGTGAAGCGGGCCAGCTCCCCCATGTTGCCAAGGGAAACGTGCACGTCCCCGAGCAGGTGTTGGGGGGCGGCGGGATCCGCGAGCTGGATCAGCAGGGCATCCGGGCTGTGACGGCGCAGATCCCCAAGCAACCGCTGCCACTGGGGCTGGGAGAGCCCCTTGCCCTTGCGGGCTCCGGTGAAAAAGCCGATCAGGGGACGGCCAGGATGGGCTCGTCGCAGCGCACTCAAGGCCGGGCTTGGCCCCTGCAACAGGCTGCCAAGGGGGATGGGGTCGGCCGGATTGCCCGGTATGCCGAGCAGTTGCAGGGGCTGGTGGGCGTAGTGGCACTCACTGTCCGGAGCCTGCGGACGCGGGAAGATGAGATCCCCATGGCCATCGTCGAAGCCGCATTTCTCACGGGCCTGTACCCAGGCGGCGATGAAGTGATCCGTACTGGAGGCGAAGGGGACGTAGACCCTGTCGTAGTGCTGGCGGCGCAGACGCGAGAGTGCCGAGAGGGCGCCCGGCAGGTGTCTGCCCTGCAACCGGATCTGATGAATGTGCCGCAGGGGCAGATCGGCCAGGAAGGGGAGCAGGGCGGTGGGGCTGCACACCAGCTCCAGCTCGGCGTGGGGATGGGCGCGATGAAGCTGGTGCAGGAAGGGCAGCAGGAAGAGGTTGTTGCCGATGCGGTTGGTGCTGCGAATGACCAGGATCCGGCGGGGTGCCTGCGAAGAGGGCGGCAATGCGCTGCGACTGGCAAGCCAGCCGAGCAGGGTTCGCTCCAGTCCCGCCGTCCAGACCCGGCGTTGGCCGTCGAAGCGGCGCAGGGCATCGTTGAGGTGAGTCATACCGTTGGGCTCCAGTGTTGGGATGGTGTAGAGGGTGCCAGCGGACTCTTAAGGCAATGTTAAGAAGGGAAAAAGCGTGCGGATGATGGCCATGGCGGAGCGGGGTGCTGGTGCGGGACGGGGGAAAGTGGCTAGAATTGCGCATTTGAAATAAATGTTATCGTCCGCGGGAGCACCATGCAGTTCAGGGATTTTTTGCCGGTATCGACCAATACCAGCGTCAAAGAGAGTTGTTACGGCGCCCTTGGCGCCCTCATCGGCTTGCTCGGCACCGCCTTGCTGTGTCGCTGGGGGCTGGGGCTCGAGGTGCACTGGCTCATCGCCCCCATGGGGGCCTCCGCCGTGCTGCTGTTTGCCGCCCCCGCCAGCCCCCTGGCCCAGCCCTGGTCCATCCTTGTGGGCAACGGGGTGTCGGCCCTGATGGGGGTATTGAGTGCGAGCCTGGTGCCGGACATGGCTATCGCCTCGGCCCTGGCGGTGATGCTGGCCATCGCAGCCATGTTCCTCACCCGCAGCCTGCACCCGCCCGGCGGCGCCGTGGCCCTGACCGCCGTCATCGGCGGCGAGGGGATCCGGGCGCTCGGGGTCGGCTACGTGCTGCTGCCGGTGCTGCTCAACTCCCTGTTGCTGCTGAGTCTGGGCTTGCTCTACAACCGCGCTCTGGGGCGTCGTTATCCCCATGGCGGCAAGGCGGCGCCCAATCGCCACCAGACGGCGGATCCCCAGCCGAGTGCCCGACTCGCCACCCAGGACATCGACTTTGCCCTGCAAAAACACGGGGAACTGCTGGACATCAGCCGCCAGGATCTGCAGGAGCTGCTGCAGGAGGCCCAGCTTCACGCCCTGCGCGAGCGAGTGGGGACGGTGCGTTGCCAGGATGTGATGTCGCGGGATCTCGTCGTGACGACGCCACAGGCGCTCGCCATGGAAGCGTGGCATCTGCTCTCCCACCACCAGATCAAGGCGCTGCCGGTGGTGGATGAGGGGGAGAGGCTGGTCGGCATCATCACCCTGCACGACCTGATGATCGACCGGGCGGGTCACCAGCCGAGGGCGAAGGAGGCCCTTGAGCAGCAGCAGGTGGCGGATCTGATGACCCGGGAGGTGCAGACGGCGCGGCGCTACCAGCCTCTCTACGATCTGGTGGAGGCCTTCTCCGACGGGGGGCTGCACCATATGCCGGTGGTGGAGGGGGAGCAGCTGGTGGGCATCATCACTCAGTCCGACATGGTGGCGGCCCTGTTCACCCTGGCCCTGCAACCGGGTCAGGTGGAGGAGGCGCACGCCTGTGAGCAATAAGAATGAGCCATAAGAAACGGGCCCCTTGCGGGGCCCGTGTCATTCAGGGTCTGGGATAGACGGTCTCCCCCATGAAGACCGTCTGCTTGACCTGGGTATCGGCGATCAGTTCCGGGGTGCCGGCCTTGACCAGGGCGAACAGGTCCCTGTCCAGCACGATGAAGTCCGCCGACTTGCCCGCCTCGATGGAGCCGGTGATGTCGCCCTGACGCACCGCCCTGGCGCCGTTGATGGTGTAGGCGGCCAGCATTTCGGCCAGCGAAGTGCGCTGACTGGCCCGGAAGTCGTCGCCGCTGCCGGCCGCCTGCACGATGCCGGCGGCCATGTTCTCGAACGGACGCGGATCCCGGCTGTCCACCGGGGCGTCGCTGCCCGCCACCAACACGGCGCCGGCCTGGCGCGAACGCTCGACCGGGTAGAGGGCGTCATGAAGATAGCCCATGGGATCGTAGATGGCCTCGCTCAGGGACTGCCCTGCCTTGGTTGGCTGGATGAAGGGGCTGACCAGCATGTCATAGGCAAGCTGGGGCGTGGTCCAGGCATAGGTGAAGGTGAGGTAGAGACCCAGCTCGCCGAGGCGCTGCTGATCGTCCGGGTGCACTACCTGCAGGTGGGCCAGGGTGTGGGGAATGCCGCTGTTGCCGTTGCTGGCGCGGGCCGCTTCCAGGGCATCGAGGGCCACCCGGGTACTGCGATCGCCGATGCTGTGCATGTGGATGCCAAACCCGGCCCCATCCAGCGCCGTGACGTAGCGCGTCAGATCCGCCTCCTTGTAGTTGACTATGCCGTTGCTGCCCGCATCCTCGCTGTCGGCGGTGATGCTCACCTCTCCGCTGGCGGGATCCAGGGCCAGATGGGGATGCTGGTAATTCTCCAGCATGCCGGCATTGGGCAGGAAGGGGGGGCTGGTGAAGGGATCCCCCTCCAGCACGCCGTCGAGGAAGATCTTGACCGCATCGGCCTTGATGAGGGGGTTGCCTGCGAAGGCGTCGCGCACCTGGTTCGCCTTGGCCAGGTGCCCGTCGATGTCCAGCTTGCCGCTGTAGTCATCCTGGTTGAAGCAGGTGGCGGCGGTGACGCGCATGTGCAGCAGATCTTGGTCCTGCATCTTGAGCAGCCGACCCCGGATGAAGTCGTTGGCGCAGGCATCCTGCACCCCCGTGATGCCGCGCGACGCCATCAGCGTCGAGATGGCGGGGAGTATCTTGTCATACTGGGCCGCAGCCTGTTCACCCTCCGCGCTCAGCACCCCGGTGTCGGGGACCGCAATGGCGCTGCGGGCCGCGTCCCGGACCACGCCGGTTGCCAGATCCACATAGGGGATGAAGGCCTCGAACACGCCGCCCGGAGCCAGGGTGGTGGCATTGAAGCCGACCACATTGCCCTCTTCGTCCTGTGCCTGCGCCAGCGCCTGGGAGTTGTAGCCGCCGGCATGGCCGTCGACCCCGGCCAGCATCACGGGGTTGTTCGGCGCCGCCGCATCCAGAGCCGCCAGCAGGGTGGCATGGGTGGCGGTCGGGGTGTTGCCGTCATAGGGCGACCACTGGTTGACCACCAGCCATTCCCCGGGGGCCGGGGCGTAGCGGGGCAGGCACTCGCCGATCTTGGCCGCCAGCTGATCCAGGTTGACGCTCTGGCCGTCCAGGTCGCACATGTCCAGCGCAACTGTGCCGAGCAGGTGGATGTGGTTGTCGTGCAGGCCCGGCAGCACCATCCTCCCTTGCAGATCCACCACCTGGGTCGCACCGTTCTTCAAGGCCTCGGCCCCCTCGCGGGAGCCCACGTAAGTGAACTTGCCCCCTTGCACCACCATGGCCTCGGCCTGGCTGCGTTGCCCATCCTGGGTGTGGATCTTGCCGTTGAGATAGAGGGTGTTGCCGGGCGGTGGCTCACTGTTGTCTTGCTGGCAGCCGAGCAGGCCACCTAGCAGCAGGGCGATGGTGCCCAGCCTGAGATTGGGGTGTTTGCTATCCATAGCGCGCTCTCCTTGGGTTAATTGCAGTTCTTACTGCAGATATGAGCACCTATGGTTATTGCAGCTACTCTGAAAAATGCCAGCGATTACTGCACTTTTTTTGACTTGTGTTTACCTTGTCTCATCATGTAGTTATGAACACCAGTTGCCCCTTGGGGGCGGACACCGCATCGGGGGAAGAGAATGTCACAACACGTGCTGCCGGCCGAGCTGTGCATGCGGCGCCAACCCAGGCAACTGCGCAGCCAGGAGGTGGCGAGCCGCATCGAGCAGGCCACCCTGGCCCTGTTGCAGGAGCAGGGGTTTACGGCCCTCAACACCAATGCCATCGCCGCCCGCGCCGGGGTGGGCATCAAGTCGCTCTACCATCTCTACCCCAACAAGGAGGCCATTATCTGCCGGCTGGCCATGGACTGGCTGGCGGCGGTGTGCGAGGCGCAGGAGCGCATCCGCGAGCAGGCCGACAGCTGGCCCCAGACCCTGCTGCTGCTGGATCAGGCGCTGGAGGCGCTGGATGAGCGCTTCGTCGGGTATGGGGCGCTGTGGCAGGCGATGGATCTCATCCCCGCCCTGCACGGGGTCGAGCAGGAGCACGAGGTGCGCCAGATTGCGTTCTGGTCCGAGCGGCTGCGCCACTTTGGCTGTCGCTGGCCCGAGCCCGAGCTCACCACCCTGGTGCGCTACTTCTATCGGACTGCGGACGTGGCCAAGCAGTGCACCAAGGGGCAGGGGGAGGCGGGCAGCGCGCTGTGGCAACTCCATAGACGCTGGAGCGAGCAGCTGATGATGGCGGCCATCGAGGAGGCGGATCCCGCCCGGGTCTGGCAGTCGATGCCGGGGCTGGCGCCGGGTTGCCAGACCTCTGCGAAGAGGAGCGAATAGAAGGGGGGCGAATAAAGAGAGGGAGTGCCAGGCACTCCCTCTCTTGTCCTCGGCGCGGCGGGTCAGCCGTAGCGGGCCAGGGTGAGCCCCTCGTCGCTGATATCCGGGGTATTGCCCGAGATGAGATCGCTGAGCAACTGGCCCGATCCTGCCGCCATGGTCCAGCCCAGGGTACCGTGGCCGGTATTGAGCCAGAGCCCGGGAATGGGGCTTGGGCCGACCAGGGGTGTGCCGTCCGGCGTCATGGGGCGTAGCCCGGTCCAGAAGGTGGCCTGCTCCAGATTTCCCCCCTGGGGGAAGAGATCCCTCACCACCATGGCCAGGGTATCGTGGCGTCTGGGGTTGAGCGCCAGGTTGAAGCCCGAGAGTTCGGCCATGCCGCCCACCCGGATCCGTTCGTCGAAGCGGGTGATGGCGACCTTGTAGGTCTCGTCCAGCACAGTGCTGCGCGGCGCGCCCTCGGCATCCGTCATCGGCAGGGTGAGGGAGTACCCCTTGACCGGGTAGACGGGGAGCTCAATTCCGAGGGGGCGCAGGAAGCCGGTGCCATAACTGCCGAGGGCACAGACGATGGCGTCGGCCTGGAAGCGCTGCTCGCCGGCACGGACCGCCACGGCGCGTCCCTTCGCGATCTCGACCTCGTCGATGGCGCAGTTGAAGACGAAGCTCACCCCGAGCTTGCGGGCCTCGTCCGCCAGGGCCTGGGTGAAGCGGAAACAGTCACCGGTTTCATCTCCCGGCAGGCGCAGGCCCCCCACCACCTTGCCACGCACCCTTGCCAGGGCGGGCTCGACCTCCTCGCAGCCGTCGGCATTCAGAGACTGATAGGGGACGCCGTACTCCTCGAGCACGGCGATATCGCGCTGGCTGGCATCGAGCTGGGCCTGACTGCGAAACAGTTGCAGGGTGCCGAGCTGGCGCCCTTCGTAGTCGAGCGCCAGCTCGCCCCGCAACTGCTTCATGCAGTCGCGGCTGTATTCGGCCAGCCGTACCATGCGCCCCTTGTTGACCGCATAGGCCGCCGGCGTGCAGTTGGCGAACATCTTCAGCATCCAGCGCAGCTGGAAGGGGTCCGAGGTGGGCCGCACCGTGAAGGGGGCGTGCTTTTGCAGCAGCCATTTGGCGGCCTTGAGGGGAATGCCGGGGGCAGCCCAGGGGGAAGCATAACCCGGGGAGATCTGACCCGCGTTGGCATGGCTGGTTTCAAGGGCCACCCCGTCACGCCGCTCCAGCAGGGTCACTTTGTGACCGGCCTTGGCCAGATACCAGGCGCTGGTCACACCGACCACGCCACCACCGAGTACCACTATGTCCATCTTGTCTCTCCTTGACTGGGGCCTCCACCTTAATCAGCCGCCACAGGATATTCAACTGGTGTCGATGTCATTGGTGGTTATCGCTATTCACATTTTGTTAACTGGCTCTCAATGTTGTCATTTGCTCACTTTCTGGCATGAAATCCGGTCGATTCAGAGCCGCTCCAGGTGGAGCAGATGATGCTCTGCCGTCGTCAGGATGGCTTGCTGCTGTTCTGTGGTTTGGCCATCCCAGTTGGCATAAGGCAGGGCGAGGCGAGGGTTGTTGCCAAGTTTGTCTCGGTTGCGCCAGAGAAAGTGCCAATAGAGGCTGTTGAAGGGGCAGCTGTCCGGCCCGCTGCGTGCCTTCACCTGATAGTGACACCCCTTGCAGTAGTGGCCCATCCGCTCGAGATAGGCGCCGCTGCTGGCGTAGGGCTTGCTGCCCATCAGGCCGCCATCGGCAAACTGGCTCATGCCGCGGGTGTTGGGCAGCGCCACCCACTCGATGGCGTCCACATAGATGCCCAGATACCAGGTATCCACCTCGTCAGGGTGGATCCCCGCCAGCAGGGCGAAGTTGCCGGTCACCATCAGCCGCTGGATATGGTGGGCGTAGCCGTGCTCCAGAGACTGTCGAATGGCGTGACGCACGCAGGCCATGCTGGTTTCTCCATTCCAGAAAAAACCGGGCAGGGGTCGCTCGGCCCCGAGAAAGTTGGTGCGCCGATACTCGGGCATCTTTTCCCAGTAGAGGGCGCGGACAAACTCGCGCCAGCCGAGGATCTGGCGGATGAACCCCTCCACCTGCGCTAGGGAAATGGTGGCCTGATTGGCCTGCCAGTGAGCTTGCGCTGCGCGGATCACCTTGAGGGGATGGAGCATCTTGCTGTTAATGGAAAACGACAAGCGGCTGTGGAACAGGCTCCAGCCCCGCTCGCTCAGGGCGTCCTGATAGCGGCCGAAGTGGGGCAGGCAGTGTGCAAGGAAGTGTTCAAGCAGTACGCGGCTCTGGCGCCGGGTGACGGGCCAGGGCAGGGCGTCGGCATCGGCACTGCCAATGGTGGCGACGCCGTGGCGGGTCAGCATGGCATCGATGTCGCTCACCTCGTTGGCAAAGGTGAGGGGCGCCGGGATGGGTTGGCTCGCCGGCAATTTGGCGCGATTCTCGGCATCGAAGTTCCAGCGCCCCCCAAGGGGTTGGCCGCGCTCATCGAGCAACACCCGGTACTGCTTTCGCAGGGCGCGGTAGAAGAACTCCATCCGGCTGTGAGGGTAGCGTCGCCAGCCATCGCGGGGGGTGAGAAAATGTTCGCTGTCCACCTCAGCGGTCGGGATGGCAAGGCCTGAGGCCCACTGGGTCAGCTGGCTTGCAAGGCGCCACTCGTCCGGGCTCTGCCAGGCGAAGCGATCGGCCTGATGCGCTTCTAGCTGGGCCGCCAGCAAGCTCGGCAAATCGGGCCAGGGGGCGCTCTCATCGAGAGTCAGGTAGCAGACCCGGTGGCCCGCCTTGGTGAGGGCGGCGGCGAAGGCGCGCATGGCGGCAAAGAAGGCGAGCACCTTCTGGCGATGGTGGCGGCAGTAGTCCGTCTCCTGGCGCAGCTCCGCCATCAGGTAGCAGACAGCGGGATCCTGCGTGTGAAACCAGCTGTGACCTGCGTTCAGTTGATCCCCGAGAATGAGGCGTAGCTCCATCAGGGGTGCTCCTTCCGACGACGGCAGCGTTCGCTGCAATAGCGCACTTCCTGCCAGCAGCGGGCCCACTTGCGCCGCCAGGCAAAAGGACGCAGGCAGACGGGACAGATCTTCTCGGGTAGATAGGGTTTGAGGTGCATGTGGCGGCCCTGTTGATGCCCTTGGTTTCTCTCTGCCTCCTTAACGAAGCACCATACGGTCGGGATCACTGGGGGTAGGGGGTGATTGCCACTCATGAAAAAGGCCCCCGCACCTGCCGGTTCGGGGGCCCTTGTTCTCGTAGCCGTTACTGGCTGCTGAAGAGCCTGGGCTGGGGAGTGGACTGCGCCGTCAGGGTCATGCGGCCCGAGGTTTCCAGCCAGCTCTTGATCTTTCTGGCATCGGCGACCCGTTCATCCGTGGTGTTGGCGTGAAGCAGTACCATGACCACGGGCTCGTTGTTGACCCGGGTTCCCATCACCAGGCAGCGCCCCGCCTCGCGGATATAACCGGTCTTGGAGACCAGAATGGGCCAGCTTCCTTCCCGTACCAGGCGGTTGGAGTTGAGGTAGTGCAGCTGGCGCTTGCCGTTGCGTACCAGACGCTGCTCGGAGGCGGTGTACTGGCGGATCAGCGGGTAGGTGGATGCGGCAGCAGCCAGTTTGGCGAGATCGTGTGCGGTGGAGACGTTGCGGGGGTTGAGCCCGGTGCTGTCGGCGAAATGAGTGCTCCACATGCCGAGCATGCGGGCCTTGGCATTCATTGCCTCGATAAAGGCTTTGCGACCACCCGGGTAGTGCCGTCCCAAGGCGGAGGCGGCGCGGTTTTCAGACGACATCAGGGCGATGTGCAGCATGTCGGCGCGACTCAGACGCGAGCCCACCGCGAGGCGCGACCCGGTGCCCTTGAGTCTGTCCACGTCATCCATGGTGACGGTAAGGGTCTCGTTGAGGCGCTGATTGCCATCCAGTACTACCAGCGCTGTCATCAGCTTGGTGATGGATGCGATGGACATCACCCGGTTGGCGTTGCGCTCTGCCAAGGTCTCGCCGGTTTTCGGGTTGACGACCACGTAGGCATCGGATCTCAGCGGCAGGTTGCTGCGGGGTTCGAGCAGGCTGTTGGTGGAAGAAGAGGTCGCAGAAAACGGGTTGGCATGGGCGCTTTCCATGCTGGCGGGAAGGAGGAAGGCGCCGAGCAGCAAGGGAAGAAAAGGACGAAGGTTCATGATTTGACTCTACTACGACTCACAGGGACATTTGGCTAAGTTATATGACGGTAATTGACGCTTCACAACGTCTGGTGGCCGGATATTTCCATTTTATGGGCCAGCGCACCTTGAAATCCCCCGCATCGGGGCTATTAGGCCCGATAAAGGGAGTCATAGAGGCCTGTCAGGCCATGCCAGACACGCCACCACGGGGGCGCACTATATGCTGGCGAGGGGCGGGATGACGACTCTTTTTGCACCTTTCGGCGCCTTGGGATGATGAAGGGGTCGTTAATGGCGACCATGGCGATAAAAACGGCGCCCGGCAGGGAAGATGGCCCGCTGCATTATCGCCGTTTTGCCCCGCTTCATCCTCCCATCATCCTTGTGGTCTGAATGGCCTGGATCAGCGCGGCCCGATTGATGCGGGGGCGCTCCTCGTCCAGCAACTGCTGCCAGAGGGCGATGGCCTGGGAGTAGCGGCCGTGCAGGAAGTGATCGGAGGCGAGCAGCATCAGGGCGCTCACCTCACCCTTGTCCTGCTTGAGCGCACTATCGAGCAGGCGCAGCGCCTCCGGGGTGAGCTGCTGGCCCGCCTGGTAGTAGAGCACGGTGGCCTGGGCGGCCTGGGTCGCGGCGCTGGCGCCCCCTTCTTGCAGGGCGAGGCGCTGGTAGGCGAGCAGGGCGTTGTCGTACTCGTCCCGATAGAGATAGAGCTGACCGAGCGCCGCCCAGCCGTCGAGATCGGCGGGGTTGGCTTGCAAGCGCTGGTGCAAGGTGCCCAGCTCCTTGTCCTGCAGATCCCGCGGGCTCAATCCCGCCAGCGGATCGGGGCGCGACTGATAAGCCTGCCACGCCTGATAGCGGCCGGAGCCGGCATAAATGCCGGCCATCAGCGCCAGCAGCAGGGCCCCAAGCAGTATCCAGGCACGCAGCCAGAGCAGCGGACGGGCGGTGCGGTCCTTGGCCAGCCGCTCGCGCAGGGCCTGCTCGGCAGGTGGGGTGGCATTGGCGAGGCGAGCCAGCTCCAGCTCCCGGTAGAGGCGGCTGTGGGGGGCAAGCCCCGCCTGCTGCTCGGCCATGATCAGCCGGTTCAGCTCGGCTCTGGGGTCGTGGGCGAGCATCCCCTCTGCTCTGTCGCCGACAAGCGGCACCCGCGCCGGTTGCCGACGATGCAGGCTCCTGAGCAGGCGATTGAGCGCCAGCAACAGCAAGAGGGCGGGCCCCCCCCACAGCAGCGCCGTGCTGCGCTTGAAGGGGGGATCGTAGCGCACGAAATCGCCGAAGCGCTCCGTCATGCGGGCGATCACCTGCTCATCAGACTGCCCCTCGTCCACCCAGCGGTAGACCTCGAGCCGCAGATCCCTGGCGATGGGTGAGTTGGATTCCACCAGGTTCTGGTTCTGGCACTGGGGGCAGCGCAGGGCGCGGGCCAGCTCCTGAGCGCGGGTCTGCCGCTCGGGGTGGCGAAACTCATAGGTGTCGACCCCGCTGGCAAGGGCACCGAGGCTCAAGGCCAGCAAGAGCGGCGCGATCAGGGCGTGGCCGAAGCGGCTCATGGCTTGCTCTCCCGCACTTGTCTCTCCACTTCTCTTTCCACTTCGGGCTGGCCGGTGGTGTTGCTGCGGGCCTTTGCAAGCAGGGGGGCAAACTGGCGTTGCCAGATGTCCCGGGTGAGCAGGCCGGTATGGCGGGTCAGCAGGGTGCCGTCGCCGGCGAAGAGATAGGTCTCCGGCGTGCCGTAGACGCCTAGCTCCAGTGCGAGTCGACCGTCGGGGTCGGCCAGCACGGCGCGATAGGGGTTGCCCGCCTCGGTGAGCCAGGCGCGGGCGGCATCCCCCTTGTCCCGGTAGCTGAGGCCATAGAGGGGCACGGCGCTGGCCAGCTCACCCAGCAGCGGATGCTCGGCGCGGCAGTTGGGGCACCAGCTGGCCCAGACGTTGAGCACGAAGGGGTCCCCCTTGAGCGCCGCGGTGTGGATGGGGGGGCCACCAAACAGATCGTCACTCTGCCACGCGGGCAGGGTGCGCCCTGCGACGGCCTCATCCTGGCTGTAGGGGTTGTTGCCAAGGCCGAGCCAGAGCAGGGCACCGAGCCCCAGGGTGAGCACGAGTGGCACGAACAGGCGCAGACGGGCGTTCATAAGAACTCCTGTTCGAGCCGAGGGTAGGGGGAGGTCGCTGGCGCAGGATGGTTAGCCAGCAGCGGCCGGCGGGCGAGCAGACGCACGGTGCCACCCGCCATCATCAACAGGCCGCCGAGCCAGATCCAGCGCACCAGCGGCTTGTAGTGCAGCCGCATGGCATAGGCGCGGGGCCCCATCTTCTCGCCAAGCACCACGTAGAGATCGCCAAGCATTCCCCATTTGATCCCGGGTTCGTTCATGTTCATGGTGCGCACGCTGTAGTGACGCCGCTCCGGCGTCAGCCGCGCCACCTCTTTACCGTCCTTATGCACGCTAAGCGTGATGCGCTCGGCGGTGTAGTTGGGGCCGATGAGCGGCTCGCTCCCCTCATAGCGAAACTCGAAGGCGCCGAGCCGATAGGGCTGGCCTGCGGCGAGTACCGCGCCCCCCTCCTGACTGTGGTGACTCACCTGCGCAATGCCGAGGGCGCACACCGCCACCCCGAGGTGGGCCAGCAGGCTGCCGAACCGATTGAGGGTGAGCTTGCGCCGCGACGTCGGCTGCAAGAGCTGGAGCAGCAGGCTGGCCATCAGCCAGAGGCTCAGCACGTTGGCCGCAAGCCCCAGCCAGCTTGCCCGCAGCGGTTCGGAATAGGAGAGGCTCAGCAAGGTGCCCCCCAGCAGGCCGAACAGGCATGGGATCAGTACCTTGATGCGGCGCTGGGCTGCCAGATGCTGCCAGCGCAGGCGCGGCAGCTGGGTCATCAGCGCCATCAGGCAGAGGGCCAGCGGCACGAAGATGGTATTGAAATAGGGGGCGCCCACCGAGAGCGAGCCCAGATGGAGCGACTGGAACACCATGGGGTAGAAGGTGCCGAGCAGCACGCTGGCGCAGGCCACGCTGAGCAGCAGGATGGCGGCGCCGAGCAGCCCCTCTTTTGACAGCAAGCCAAAGCGGGCATAGGGGGCGCGAATGTCCGCCCGCAGGGCAAACAGGGTGAGGGCGCAGGTCAATAGCAAACCGAGCAGCAACAAGAGGGTGAGGCCGCGGCTGGGGTCCACCGCAAAGGCGTGCACCGAGGTGAGCACCCCGGAGCGCACCACGAAGGTGCCGAGCAGGCTCAGCGAAAAGGTAAAGATGGAGAGCAGCAGCACGGCGTGGCCGTAAGCGCCGCGCTTCTCGCACACCACCAGGGCGTGCAGCAGGGCGGTGCCGAGCAGCCAGGGCAAGAGGGAGGCGTTTTCTACCGGATCCCAGAACCACCAGCCGCCCCAGCCGAGCTCGTAGTAGGCCCACCAGGAGCCCAGCACAATGCCGGCGGTGAGAAACACCCAGGAGCCGAGCGCCCAGGGGCGGCTCCAGTGGGCCACGGCGCCATCGAGCCGACCCGAGTGCAGCGCCGCCATGGCGAAGGCGAAGTTGACCGCAAAGCCGACGTAACCGAGATAGAGCAGGGGCGGGTGGATGATGAGGCCGATATCCTGCAGCATGGGGTTGAGATCGCGCCCCTCCAGCGGCCCCGGGAACTGGCGGTCAAACGGGCTGGAGAAGATCAGGGTATAGAGGCCGAACAGCCCGACGATCAGCCCCATGATGGCCAATACCCGGGTTGTGATCAGCGGATCGACCCGCCTGGAGCAAAGGGCCACCAGGGCGCCCCACAGCCCCAGCGCAAAGACGAAGAACAGCATGGAGCCCTCGTGGCCGCCCCACACGGCCGCCAGCTTGAAGCCAAGGGGCAGGGCGCTGTTGGCGTGCTGGGCCACATAGACCAGGGTGAAGTCATCCTGGCCAAAACAGCTGGCGAGCAGCAGCAGGGCTGCCCCGAGCAGGAGCGCGACCAGGAGGGCCAGCGGTGTTGCGCAGCCGAGCAGCAGGCGTGAGGCGAGCCGCAATCCCAGCCAGGGCAGCAGCCCTTGCAGCAGGGCGAGCCCGGTCGCCAGCAACAGTGAGAGATAGCCGAGCTCCGCCAGCACACAACCTCCAGTCAATCATTCGTCTATGTTATGCCGCAGCGTCTGCACCGTACCGGCGCTGGGGGATAACATCCACATTTCTGGCAACAACCAATCGCAACAACTCATCGCAACAAATAAGCGCCAGTCACCCGAAGGGCGGCTGGCGCTTATCCCCAGCTTTCAATAACCGATTCACGATCCGTCGTGAGAGGTCGTCAGCAAGGTAAAGAGCAGCGCAGGAACCGGAGTGTATGTTAATACTGAGGATTCCGAGCAGCACATGAGCCTTGATCACGGCCTCGCAACAGGAGCGTGAACCGGTTTTTAAACTACCGTCATCTGGCCGGCGTAGAGCACGAAGTAGCGCAGCAGCAGGATCCCCACCAGGGTCAGGCTGCAGACCAGCACCAGATACCCGTTTTTGGCCCGCAGCGGCGCGGGGGCCAGCAGGGCCAGCAACTGGGGCAGCAGCATGCCGATGCCAACTACCCCGAGCCAGAACACCTGAGCCCAGAAGCCGCTGCCGATGGCGGCCCACATGGCAGCCTCCTTCTGGCCGCCACCGAAGTAGAGGCCGGTAAAGAAGCAGACCAGCAGCAATACCTCCACCGCCAGCACCGGCCGCTCGAAGCGGTGGACAAAGCTCACCCCCTGGCTGTGATGGTTCTCCTTGAACAGGGTGACCGCCAGCAAGATGGTGGAAGCGATGCCGGAGCTGACGCCGGAGATGAGGAACAGCACCGGCAGCACCGGGTTGTTCAACAGCGGATAGGTCTTGAGCGCCGACAGCAGAAAGCCGGTGTAGGCCCCCAACAGCACGGCAAGCAGCAGCAAGAGTGGCGCCAGCAGCCGCTCGATGCGGGCAAGCCAAGCGATGAGATTATCCACAAAGGCGAACTTCTCTTGCAGCAGGTGACGGCGCAAGGTCTCGATCTCGGCCCGAAACACCACCGCCAGCCAGGCGAACAGCACCGCCATGTAGACCTGAAACAGCATGACCCCCATCGACATCACGGAGTCGAACTGGTAGTGGAACATCAGCTTCCAGAAGGTCCAGGGGCGGGCCAAGTGGAAGATGAGGATCAGTAACCCCAGCACCACGCTCACCGGCGCCAGAATGGCGGTCGCCTTGATGATGCCGCTCTCGCTGCCGGCTCCCTTGCGGCGCAGCAGCACCGAGAGGGAGGTGGCCCCGGCGGAGATGCCGAGCAGAAAGAGATAGATGGCGATTGGCCAGTCCCAGACCAGTGAAGGGAAGTGAAACGCCTCTTGCATCGTCATGACTTTATCTCCCCTTTGGGCACGCGGTACATCTTGGGCGAGGTGCCGAGTGCCTGCTTGTAGCGATAGGTGGTCTCCTTCACCAGCCGTTTGGCGATGGGGCTGTCCGGGTCATCCAGATTGCCGAACACCAGCGCCTTGGTGGGGCAGGATTCCACGCAGGCCGGCTCCTTGCCCGCCGCCAGGTTGGTCTTGCGGCAAAAGTCGCACTTGTCGGCCACCTTGGTCACAGGGTTGATAAAGCGCACCTGATAGGGGCAGGCAGCCAGACAGTACATGCAGCCAACGCAGAGATCCGGGTTGACGTCGACGATGCCATCCTCCTTGCGGATATGGGAGGCACCGGTCGGGCAGACGTGTACGCAGGGAGCGTTGTCGCAGTGCTGGCAGGACTTGCGAAAGAAGTGGTACTCGGCATCGGGGAAGGTGCCGATGGGGCCGGAGCGGATGATCTCGAGGCGCGAGACCCCCTCTGGCACCTGATTCACCTCCCGGCAGGCATCCATGCAGGCGGTACAGCCGATGCAGGCCGTCTCGTCGTGGAGCATGCCAAAGCGTACCCCGTCGATGGTCTGGCTGTGGGCGAGGGGGGTGGCAAGGGAGCGAGTCGGCCCTGTCATCATGATGAGGGCCCCCGCGCTCATCCCCGCCATGAAGTGACGGCGAGAGCAGCTCATGGTGCCTCCTTGCCCGAGGTGGTGTTCGCCTTGGCCGCCTTGACGGCCTCATGCTGCTTGCTGTGGCAGTCGACGCAGAGCTTGATACGGGACTTCTCCGGAATCGCCACCATGGGCTCCTTGGCCGGGTGCAGCTGGTGGCAGCTGGTGCAGGTGAGCTTGGTGGCGTGCACGTCGTGGGCCCAGAGCGCCTCGCGCAGCGGTTTGGGCTCGTGACAGCTCATGCAGACCCCGTTCTGCTCGGCGATGGGGTAGCTCTCGGTACTCTGTTTGTCCTTGAAGCTGTCGCTAAAGCGCATCACATCCTTGACCCCTTCCCGGTGCTGGGGGGAGGGTTGACCGTGGCAGTTGGTGCAGGTGACCGGCGCCAGGTTGTTGGGGTTGGTTGCCTGGCCATGCTTGCCGTGCATGCCTTCGACCTGCTCCTTGTGGCAGTCGGTGCAGGCCTTGTCGGCACTGCGCAGAAATTCCACTTCATGTGTAGTCGGTGCCGGGGCGGTTGCCGCATCGGCCGCCTGGCCCTGCAGGCTGGTGAGCAGCATGGCTGCCATCAGCATCAGTCGTAAGAAATCCATTGTTAAATCACCCATAGGAAGCCTCCATCCGGCTGCGGGCCCGACACTGCGGGCCCGCATGCCTCGTCATTGTGCGAGCCGTCCGGCCGATTTGGCCTCGGCATCCCAGGCGGGGACAGTGGTCTTGAGGAACTGGGCCTTGTCGCTGTTCATCTGCTTCATGTCCATGCCAAGAGCGGCCTGGGCCTTCTCCTTGCTGGAGATGTCAGGAATGGCGATCTCGTGGCTGATCCCCTTGGCGGCCAGCAGGCGTGCCAGCTTGGTGCGGGCGTCGGCGGCTTTGTCCAGGGCGGTTCCCAGCATGCGCAGCGCCACTTCCGGGGCGTGCATCTGCACCCCGTGGGAGGCGATGGAGAAGTCCCAGCGCCATTGGGCGTGACGGATGTCCTGCAGAATGTCCTTCATCTCGGCCTCGGTGGCGCCGGCATCCCAGGCGGCCTTGGCTTCAAAGTGGGCGTGCACCAGCTGCTTCTCGACTTTGAGCTTGATTTCGGTGACGGCGTCCTTGCGCTGCTTGACCACCCCTTGCAGCATCTCCTTGCTCTGGGTGTGGCAGTTGCGGCAGGTCTGGTCGAAGCGATCGAAGGGGTTGCCTACCTTGTGGTCGGTGTAGACCTTGCCTTGCTCGTTCTGCACCTTGGGCATGTGGCAGTCGACGCAGGCGACGTTGTTCTGGCCGTGAATGCCGGCGCGCCAGGTCTCGTACTCGGGGTGCTGGGCTTTGAGCATGGGGGTCTTGGAGAGGGCATGGGTCCAGTCGGCAAAGCCGATTTCATCGTAATACTGCTCCATCTGCTCCACGGTGGTGCCCTTGTCCCAGGGGAATTTCACCGCCTTGGTGGGGCCGCTGAAGTAGTACTCCACGTGGCACTGGCCGCACACCTGAGACTGCTGATCGAAGCGTCCCTGCTCCTTGAACGGCTTGCCGATGGCGGTCATGGCCCGGTCGGCATAGGGACGGGAGAGGTGCAGGGCGGGTTTGCCCTCCTTGAACTCTTTCGAGGCGGTGTCGTGGCAGTCGGCGCAGCCGATGGTGTTGACGATCTCGGGTCCGCCTTTTGCCCACATCCCCTTGAAGTAGCCATCCTCACCCTTCTCGTCGATGACGCGGGCCACGTCCGGGCCTTTGCAGCTCCAGCAGGCCATGGGCAGCGGACCGTCTTCGGCGGTCTTGGGGGCGCCGGTGCGCAGGGTTTCCCGCACGTCGGTCAGCGCATAGAAGTGGCCGCGCGGCTTGTTGTAATCCTTGGAGAAGGGGTAGCCGGCCCAGAGCACCACCATCTGCGGATCTTCCGCCAGGGCGTCGGTGCGCTCGCGGCTCTCGCTGGTGCCTTTCCAACTGGTGAACTGATCGGCGTGATCCTTGGCGAACAGCTCGCTGCGCGCCTCGATCTTGCCCTTGGGTTGTGCCTCGTCGGCCGCCTGTGCCCAGCCGCTGGTGCCAAGGCAGGTGGTAAGCAGCAGGGCCGCCAGCCCTGGTCGAAATAGCTTGTCATATGAACCCACGGTCATCACTCCCAGATAAAAGTCCATGTCGGGCCTGACCGTTCCATCTTGGTGTGGACATCTGTGCTCATCATCGACGGGCATGGCAGGCCGATCCATTGTTATGGCTGCATATAAATCGGTTTTTATGCAATTGCTCGGGGGAATAATACCAAATGGGTAAAATGGATAATTATTTATCCCCGTGGGAGTTGCGCTAGATCAATTGAGGGGGGTGAGGGATGCCAAAAGTGCGATCCAGGTGGAATTATTGAACCTCATCCGAGGGTTATTTCCACCCGTTCTCTTTTGATGAAAATAGGTAAAATCGATGTTCATCATGCTGGCGAGGAGGGCTGGGCGAGAGGCTGCGGGCAGATACAGCGCATGACGGGAGAGAGTGAACCGATTTTATTGAATTTAAATTCAATTTTTGGCTTGAAAAAGGAGGGGCGATGCTTCGGTTTTCCATCCCCATGCCCCTGTCAAGGGGCTCTGTGACAGAAGCTGTCGTAGAAATGGGTGCCAAGAGAGCTATCTATTTTTATAAAAGAGAAATTAAGGGCTTTATTCCAGCATATTCGCGGCCTGGTAGCGTGTTATTGAATTTAATAGGACGGTTGGCGGCATTTACTTTCGATATTTTCGAAAATGACGAAGGGTTATAGGGGGTGATTGACGGTAAAATAGCCGCCTGTCACGGAGACTTTCCCTTTACGCTTCATGTGCTGGGAAGTCTGTGTTTACCCGTTGGAGGATATATGGCCGAGCTGCGAATCGATAAACCGACTCTTATTGCCAAGGTGGAGGGCGCCGTGTTTGTGATGGATGCGGACGGCTCTTTGCGCCGTGCCACCCCTGGCATGCAACTGGAGCCCGGGATGCGCCTGCTCACCGAATCCGACGGACAGGTGGAGCTGGCGGAGGCTGGCAGCGAACGCCCCGAGCCCACCCAGCCCGAGGCGGTACTGCCCGCCGGTGCCGATGCCGAGCTGGCGAGCCTCCAGGAGGCGATCCGCCAGGGGGCAGACCCGACCAAATTGTTTGAAGAGACGGCGGCGGGCAATGCCGGGGCCGGTACCACTGGTGGCGTGGTCGGCTCCAGCGCCGGCGGTTTCGTGGTGGTGGATCTCAACAGTGAGTACACCCTGGCCGAGGCGGGGTTTGACACCGGCCATGAGGCGCGTCAGCCGGGCGACGAGCTGCTCTATGCCGAAGATCAGGATCTGCTGGCGGCCATCACCATCACAGAGCCCCAGACCGACGACAACATCATCAATGCCGACGAGGCGACCGGCGTCATCATCCGCGGCTTTGTCGAGGACGTGGAAGTCGGCCAGACCGTCACCGTCACCCTGATAGATCAGGATGGCAACCGCCTGACCACCACCACAGTGGTGCTGCCCGGCTTCGTCTGGGAGGCAAACTTCGGCGACGTCACCGGCAAACTGGTGGACGGCCCCCTGACCATCCAGGCCGATACCCAGGACGCGGCTGGCAACCGGGCCAGCGACACCGGCCAGACCCTGCTCGACACCATCACCACCATTACCCTGGATTTGGCGGACGAGAGCGACACCGGCACCAGCCAGACCGATGATCTGACCCGCGACACCACACCGCTACTGCAAGGGAAGGGGGAGCCTGGCGCTACCGTTACCCTGACCCTGGAAGGCAAGGTGATGGCCGTGCTCACCGTGGATGGCAACGGCAACTGGCAATATCAGATCCCCGATACCCTGGCCGATGGCGCCCATGATTTTCGCGTCGATGCGGTGGACATCGCGGGCAACCGGGCCAGCGACACCCTGACGGTGACGGTGGATACCCGTGCCGCCATCGACATCGACGATCTCGATACCGACAGCATTCTCGGCCATGACAAGGTCACCCTGAGCGGCAGTACCACGGACGTGGAGGCGGGGCAGCGGGTGACCATCACCCTGATTGGCCAGAATGGCCAGACCCTCTTCAACGGCAGTGCCCTGGTGGGCAGTGACGGCCGCTGGCAACTGGGAGGCCTGGATCTCTCCAGCATCCAGGGCCCCTACGAGGTACGCGCCGAGGTGACGGATCTGGCGGGCAACCGGGTGATCGACGGGGCTCCCCTCATCGGTCAGAGCGATACCCTGACCCTCTCCGAGGCGGATCTCGCCAAGGGGCCGGTGAGTGCCACCGGATCCCTGCACACCGGAGCCGGGCTTGATGGCAACCTGCAGGTGAGTTTTGCCGCCGATCAAGGTGCCCTCAATCAGCTTGGCCTGACCAGCCACGGGACGGCGCTCGCCTACCAGGTCAGCGGCCAGACCCTCACCGCCAGCGCGGGGGGCGTGACCGTTTTCACCCTGACCCTGGCCAACGACGGCAGCTATCGCATCGTCTGGAACCAGAGCCTGGATCACGGCCAGGATAGCCTGAGCCTGCCCTTTGCCCTGGAGTACCGCGACAGCGACGGGGATCGGGTGAGCGCCAATCTCACCGTCAACCTGGTGGACAGCACACCGCCGGACTTCACCATCGCCCCCATCAGCCTCACGGAGGATGATTTCACCAATCCGGCGGCGGTGGTGGGACAGAGCCAGTTCGTGGTGGGCCATCAGTCCGATCCCTTGGTGGCAACAAGTGCCGTCTTCGCGGATCAGAGTGCAACCCTGGCCCGTCTCAACGGCAGCGGCATCAGCAGCGACGGCCACGCCTTGACCTTCGAATTCACCGGTGATCGCCTGCTGACGGGTTATTACCTGGATGGCAATGGCAAGCGGGTCGAGGTGCTGAAGGCCGAGCTGACCGCCAGCCAACATGGCAGTGATATCGACGGCAATGTCACCGTCTCCCTCAATGGGCCTCTGGACCATCAGGGCAGCGACCAGCTCTCCCTCGGGCTCACCGTTTCCGCCAAGGAGATCGACGGCGACGAGACCCGCGCCGACCTGGTTGTCTCCATCAGCGACGGTGTGGATCCCCGCCTTGGCATCGACAGCGGGGTCACTTTGCAGGAAGGGGCCTCTGGCCAGACCCTGGATGGCCAGTTGCCGGTCAATGTGGGCAGCGATCGCCTGGTGTCGCTCAACTTCGAGGCGAGCCAGCCCGGCCTGAATGGCCTCACCAGCGGCGGCCAGCCGACCCACTATCAGGTCAACGGCAACGTCATCACCCTGCTGGATGCGGGCGGCAAGACCATTCTGACCGTGACCCTGGGGCTGGATGGCAAGTACCAGGTGGTGCTCGACGGCGTGCTGGATCAACCGGTCAGCACCAACAGCGTCAACCTGGGGCTGCAGGTGCAAGGCACCGACTTTGACGGGGACAAGAGCAACCTTGGCACCCTCAATATCCATATCACCGACGGCGTGCTGCCCCAGGTCGACCCCGTCTCCCTCACCCTGGTGGAGGACAGCGACTGGAGCGCAGCCCAGACCCTCACCGGGGATCTGGCCATCACCGCCGGGGCCGATCCCCTGGTCAACATCGCATTCGATGCCAGCCAGCCCGGCCTGCAGGGGCTCACCAGCGGCGGCCAGCCCGTGGTCATCACCATCAGCGGCAACAGCATCAGCGGCACCGTCAACGGCCAGAACGTCTTCACGTTGACGCTGGATCAGAACGGTCACTACGTCTTCACCCTGAACCAACCGCTGGATCAGGGGAGTGCAGACAGTCTGCTCAAGGCGGGCTTTACCCTCACCGACAGTGACGGAGATAAAGTATCCTCCACCCTGAGCGTGGCCATCGGCGACGGGGCCAATCCGGTCATCAGCGCCGTGACCGGCACCGAGATGACGGAGGCGAACCAGGGGGCGAAGGATGTGGTGAGCCACATGAGCTTCACCGTGAGCCACGGGGCTGATGCGCTCGACACGAGCAGCCTCAAATTCGATATCGCCGCCATTCAGCAGAGCCTGGATGGCAAGTACAGCAGCCACGGCAGCCCGGTTACCTTCACCCTGGACGCCAACGGCGAGCTGGTGGGGACCAGCGCCGACGGCCGCGAGGTGCTGCGGGCCGAGCTGAGCCTGGTGGAGAGCAACGGCAACTGGAGCGTCACCGCCAAGGTGACCCTGGGGGCCGAGCTGGATCACCAGGGCAGCGAATCCCTCGACCTGCCGCTCACCGTCACCCTGACCGACAAGGATGGGGACAGGGTCTCCACCGACTTGCCGCTCACCATCAAGGATGGCCATGCGCCGCACTTCGTGGCGGGCAGCGGGGTGAGCCTGGATGAGCGTGGGCTCGACGGCCACAACACCCTGACCGGCACCGGCCACTTCCAGGTCAATGCGGGCTCGGATCGGGTGAGCGAGGTGTCGTTTGCCGACATCAGCGAGCAGCCGGCCCTGACCGCCCTGGGCCAGAGCGTCAAATACGAGCTGGTCGACGGCGATGCCAGCATCCCGGGCAATCAGGTGCTGAAGGGCTATGTGGAAGTCAATGGCCAGCGCGTCGAGGTGCTTCAGGTCGAACTGGTGGGCAAGCTGGACAACGCCGCCAGCAACGATTTTGACTACAAGGTGACCCTCTATCAGGGGGTTCACCAGAGCGGTGGCAACGCCACCGACCTGCCGTTCAAGCTCAACATCGTCGACAGCGACAAGGGCAGCGGCAACAACGACAGCACCACGGGTACCCTCAACATCCGCATTTCGGAAGGGGACAAACCGACCCTCACCCTGACCGGCGTGACGGTGAGTGAAGGGCGCTTCGACGGTGCCGGCAACAACCAGACCGGCGATGATCAGCATGCCACCGGCACCCTGACCATCACGGCGGACTCCGATCCCGTGGTGGACGTGCGGCTGACCCTCTCGGGCCAAGTCGTGGATGGGAGTGGCAAGGCCATCACCCACAACGGCGAGACCCTCACCTGGCAAGAGGTGGCGGGCAGCAACGGCCACAGCTTCCAGGCAGTGACTGCGAGCGGCACCCTGGTGCTGACGGTGACCCTGCCGAGCGTGCCGGGGCGCATCGAAGCCCACACCCAGGTAACCCTCGATTACCAGGTGACGGTACACACCAACCTGGATCACGGTGCCGACGACAAGCTAAACCTGAGCCTGCTGGTCAAGGTGACCGACAGCGACGGCAGCGTGATCACCGGCAACACCACGGCGGTGATCACCGATGCCGCCGATCCTCACCTTGGCATCGACGCAGGCGTCAGCCTGCAGGAGGGCGGGGCCAGCCAGAGCCTGGACGGCCAGCTGCCGGTCAATGTGGGCAGCGACCGCCTCGTGTCGCTCAACTTCGAGGCGAACCAGCCTGGCCTGAATGGCCTCACCAGCGGCGGCCAGCCGACCCACTATCAGGTCAGCGGCAACGTCATCACCCTGCTGGATGCGGCTAACAAACCCATCCTGACCGTGACCCTGGACTTGGACGGCAAGTACCATGTGACGCTCGATGGCGTGCTGGATCAGCCGGTCAGCACCAACAGCGTCAACCTGGGGCTGCAGGTGCAGGGCACCGATTTTGACGGTGACCGAAGCAATCTCGGCACCCTCAATATCGCCATCACCGACGGCGTGCTGCCCCAGGTCGATCCCGTCTCCCTCACCCTGGTGGAGGACAGCGACTGGAGCGCCGCCCAGACCCTCAGTGGGGATCTCAATATCACCGCCGGCACTGATCCTTTGGCCCATATCGGCTTCGATGCCAGCCAACCTGGCCTGCAGGGGCTCACCAGCGGCGGCCAGCCCGTGGTCATCACCATCAGCGGCAACAGCATCAGCGGCACCGTCAACGGCCAGAACGTCTTCACGTTGACGCTGGATCAGAACGGTCACTACGTCTTCACCCTGAACCAACCGCTGGATCAGGGGAGTGCAGACAGTCTGCTCAAGGCGGGCTTTACCCTCACCGACAGTGACGGAGATAAAGTATCCTCCACCCTGAGCGTGGCCATCGGCGACGGGGCCAATCCGGTCATCAGCGCCGTGACCGGCACCGAGATGACGGAGGCGAACCAGGGGGCGAAGGATGTGGTGAGCCACATGAGCTTCACCGTGAGCCACGGGGCTGATGCGCTCGACACGAGCAGCCTCAAATTCGATATCGCCGCCATTCAGCAGAGCCTGGATGGCAAGTACAGCAGCCACGGCAGCCCGGTTACCTTCACCCTGGACGCCAACGGCGAGCTGGTGGGGACCAGCGCCGACGGCCGCGAGGTGCTGCGGGCCGAGCTGAGCCTGGTGGAGAGCAACGGCAACTGGAGCGTCACCGCCAAGGTGACCCTGGGGGCCGAGCTGGATCACCAGGGCAGCGAATCCCTCGACCTGCCGCTCACCGTCACCCTGACCGACAAGGATGGGGACAGGGTCTCCACCGACTTGCCGCTCACCATCAAGGATGGCCATGCGCCGCACTTCGTGGCGGGCAGCGGGGTGAGCCTGGATGAGCGTGGGCTCGACGGCCACAACACCCTGACCGGCACCGGCCACTTCCAGGTCAATGCGGGCTCGGATCGGGTGAGCGAGGTGTCGTTTGCCGACATCAGCGAGCAGCCGGCCCTGACCGCCCTGGGCCAGAGCGTCAAATACGAGCTGGTCGACGGCGATGCCAGCATCCCGGGCAATCAGGTGCTGAAGGGCTATGTGGAAGTCAATGGCCAGCGCGTCGAGGTGCTTCAGGTCGAACTGGTGGGCAAGCTGGACAACGCCGCCAGCAACGATTTTGACTACAAGGTGACCCTCTATCAGGGGGTTCACCAGAGCGGTGGCAACGCCACCGACCTGCCGTTCAAGCTCAACATCGTCGACAGCGACAAGGGCAGCGGCAACAACGACAGCACCACGGGTACCCTCAACATCCGCATTTCGGAAGGGGACAAACCGACCCTCACCCTGACCGGCGTGACGGTGAGTGAAGGGCGCTTCGACGGTGCCGGCAACAACCAGACCGGCGATGATCAGCATGCCACCGGCACCCTGACCATCACGGCGGACTCCGATCCCGTGGTGGACGTGCGGCTGACCCTCTCGGGCCAAGTCGTGGATGGGAGTGGCAAGGCCATCACCCACAACGGCGAGACCCTCACCTGGCAAGAGGTGGCGGGCAGCAACGGCCACAGCTTCCAGGCAGTGACTGCGAGCGGCACCCTGGTGCTGACAGTGACCCTGCCCAATGTGCCGGGGCGCATCGAAGCCCATACCCAGGCAACCCTCGATTACCAGGTGACGGTACACACCAACCTGGATCACGGGGCGGATGACAAGCTCAACCTGAGCCTGCCGGTGAAGGTGACCGACAGCGACGGCAGCGTGATCACCGGCAGCACCACGGCGGTGATCACCGATGCGGCGGATCCCGTGATCACAGCCATCGAGGGGGTGACCGTCAAGGAGTCGGACCTCAACGGGGGCAGTGGCCAGCATGGGGGCACCAGCCCGTCAGGCACGGGAGAGGTTGCCATCGGCCAGGTGACGATCGTCGCCGGGAGTGACCGGGTGGTTTCCCTGCAACTGGATGTAGCCCGCTTCAACGCCCTCAATACCCTGACGTCGGGGGGCAAGGTGGTCACCATTGGGGCAGACAGCCAGCCGGGTGTCTACCTTGGCAAGGACAGCGCAGGCAAGCTCATCTTCAAGCTGACCCTGGATGTCTCCGGCCGTTACACCTTCGAGCTGACCGGCAACCTGGATCACAGCGTCCAGGGCAAGGATCTGCTGGATATCCAGCTGCCATTGCAGTCACGGGACAGTGACGGGGATCTGAGCGCCGAAGTGATCGGTCATGTGAGCGTGCAGGACGACGTGCCGGTGGCCGTGGACGCGAGCAAGACCCTGAATGAAGGGGCGAAAGTGACCGGCGATCTGCTGGCCACTGCCAGCGAGGGGGCGGATGATGCGGTGGTGAGAGCGGTGACCATCAATGGCACCGAGCACCCCATCGCCGCCACGGGCAACACCACCATCTCGGTGACAGACAGCACGGGGCAGATCATCGGCACCCTGGTGATCAATGCCGAGGGTGACTACAGCTTCACCGCCAAATCAGGCATCGATCACAGCAACAGCACCCTGGTACAGCAGATAGGCTTCCACCTGGTGGATGGCGACGGAGATACCGACGACGGTCTTCTGACCCTGACCATCCGGGACGAGGCTGGCAAGCTCACCGTGAGCGCAGTCACTGGCCAGGAGGATGCGGGGGCGAGCGATCCGGGCCAGGGGATCCCCATCACCATGAATCTGGATGTGGGGGATTTCGATCGGGGCGAGCATGTGGAGCAGTTGCTTATCCAGGCGCCAGCCAACGCCCAGGGCACCTTCTATTTCAACGGCGTCGCACTGACCACCATCACCCAGGGGGGCAAGACCTGGTATGAGGTGCCGCCCGCGGCCATGGTGGCGGTGGCCAACACCGATGACAAGTTCCAGCTCACCGGTGTCACTTTTGTGCCGAACCACGACTACTCGAGCTACAACAACGGAGGTGCTGCGCTGCGCTTCCCGGTGCAGTTGCAGGTGGGGGTCACCGAGGGGAGCAAGCCCCCGGTGCTGACCGGCAATCTGGACATCACGGTGCAGGGCATTGCCGACAAACCCCTGTGGGATGCGGGCAGCACGCACCAGCACTACACCACGGACGAGGACAGCAGCGGCATCGCCCTCAACGTCAAAGCGGGTCTCACCGATACGGACGGCTCCGAGACCCTGAGCTACCAGATCAAATGGGCGTCCGGTCAGGGCACGCTGACCCTGAACGGCAAGGTGCTCACCCCGGGGGCGAACGGCCTCTATACGGTGGCCGGTGGCGACATCAACAAGGTGACCGTGGTGCCCGGCAAGGACTACAGCGGTGACATCAAACTCATTGTGACCCCGGTCAGCACGGAGAAAACCCCGGTGGTGACCGGCAAGGAGACGGCCCTCGGCGATCCGCTGGAGGTGATTGTCAACGTGAACCCGCTGGCGGACGACGCCAAGCTGACGGTGCGCGAGATCCAGGGCAAGGAAGATACCCTGATCGATCTGGGCAGCAAGATTGGGCTCGCCCATCTGGGAGACACCACAGATGGCTCCGAGCAGCTGTTCGTGCGCATCAGCGGCCTGCCCGCCGGTGCCACCCTGCTGCTGGGTGGGGTGGCGGTCACCCTGGATGCCAACGGCTATTACGAGGTGCCCTATGACCGCATCAATGACCTCAAGCTGCTGCCGCCCAAAAACAGCAACGTCGATTTCGATCTCACCATCAAGGGGGTGGTGAAGGACACCGCCATTCTGACCGATGCCAGCGGCCAGACCCACACCGTGGTGAACGAGAAGGAGACCGGCAGCCAGAGCCTGCACGTGGATCTGGTGGGGGTGGTGGATGAACCCCATTTCGATCTCAATACCACCGACTGGACCCAGGATGGCAACGGCTACAGCATCACCATCCAGGAGGATGGCCGGGCACCCCTTGACTTCAAGCTCACCTCGGGGGAGTGGACGGATACCCCGCTCGATCACTCGGAAACCCTCAACCTGGTGCTGGAAGGGCTGCCGGAAGGGGCCAAGGTATTCGACGGCAGTGGCAAGGAGCTGACCCTGACCTTCGCCGGGCTCGATGGCAAGGGCAATCCTCTCTATCAGGTGGATGTGACCAGCCTTGGCAACCTGGAGATCCAGCCACCCCCCAACAGCACCGCCGATCTGCACCTGGTCGGCCACGTGGTGGTGACCGAAAATGACGGCGACCACAAGAGTTTCGACGTGCCCCTCACCATCAAGGTGGAGCCGGCCATCGACGCTACCGACTACGCCAAGACCAGCCATGGCCTGGAGGATCAGTTCACCGTCCTCGACTGGCAGCCTGACCTGACCGACGGCGCCGAGAAGGTGACCCACCTCAGCCTCTCCGGTATCGAACCCGGGTATGAAGTCTGGATCCGCGTGGGTGGGGTCGAGACCCAGCTGACCGTGAGCGGCGGCGCCGTGGACTTGAGCGACGCCGAGCTGCAAAGCCTGCTCGGCGGTGGCCAGCTGCTGGTGAAAGGGCCCGAAGACAGCGACAGGGACACCACCCTCCAGAGCCATGTCACGGTGACACAAGTGGATGTGGACTCCAGCGCCACTGCCCAGAAGGTGATCGACGGCACCCTGCATGTGGATATCCAGGCGGTGGTGGAGCCCGATGGCAACCTGGTGCAGACCGGTCAGCTGGAGAGCCCGGACGGGCACGACATCCCGCTGGACGGCGTCTTCGTGTTCGATGATCTGGACCCCAGCAGCGATGAGGTCATCGACTACCTGGTGATCAGCGATCTGCCCCCCGGCTTCGTGGTGGTGGGCGGCATCAACGATGGCAAGGGCAACTGGACGGTGCCCCACGACGCCCTCGGCAGTTATGCCTTGCGCTCGCCGGATGGCTTCACCGGCACCGTCACCTTCAAGGTGAGCGCCAGGGTGGTCGACCTTGGTGACAACAACGAGGGGGATGTGAGCGCCCCGGCCTATCGGGAGATCACCGCCAGCGCCGACTTCCATGGCGCGACCCACTCGGGTCAGGTGGCCGCCGATGTCGATTTTGACAACAGTACCCCCATCACCGGGGTGGAGGATCACGGCGTCAACTTCGGCAGCCAGCTCAAGCAGATGGTGACCCTGGGCACGGCAGATGCTGATCATGACGAGCTCAGCATCGTCATCACAGGTCTGCCCCCGGGCGTCAACGTGCAGGGGCTCACCTATGACTTCGTCAACGGCGAGTACCTGATCAAGCTGCCGGGCGGCCTCGATGATCTCGACCGCCTGACCCTGACCCTGCCGCAAGACTATGCCGGTGACGGCCTGCACTTCAATGTGCGCCTGGTCAACACCGACACCGTGAGCGGTGACACCAAGATGGTGGAGAAGGACGTCACCCTCTCCATCACCCCGGAGGTGGACATCAACGGCGGGGCGGACGGCCTGCCCGAGCTACAACTGAACGTGAAGGACGTAAACGGCGACGGCCAGCCTGACAACCTGGAAGACACCGACATTCATCTCGATCTCTCGGTCAAGCTCGCCGACATCAGCCCCTCGGTGGCCGATGGCGGTCTCGAGACCGTGGAGCAGGTGGTCGTGACCGTGGATCCCCAATATGGTCACTTCCTCGACAAGAACGGCCAGCCGGTTTCCACCCTCACGGTGAACAACCCGGCGGATCTCAAGGATCTGGTGTTCGTGCCCAAAGAACACTTCAGCGGCAAGGTGCCGCTGGCGGTGACGGTGGATATTCTCGATACCGCCACCACGGGCACGGATCGGGGGAGCTGGAGCGGCAACGTGAGCTTCGAGGTGCTGCCGGTGAACGATCCGGCCAACCTCACGGTCCAGAACGTCACGGGCCAGGAAGATGGCAGCGTGAGCCTGGGGGGGCTGGGGGCCAGCCTCATCGACAACGATGGCTCCGAGCAGATCGTCGGGCTGCAGATCAAGGGGGTGCCGGATGGCTTCACCCTGTCCGCCCCGGCGGTCAACAACGGCGGCGGGGTGTGGCAGGTGCCTGTGGGCACCGACTTCTCCAAGCTGACCCTGATCCCGCCTGCGGACTTCAGCGGCACCGTGGATCTGACCCTAAGCGCCTTCACCCTGGACAAGGGGCTGACCCTGCCCCTTGAAACCAGTGCGGGCTTCACCGTCACCGTCAATCCGGTGGGGGATGCTGTCATCACCGACATGCAGGAGCAGGCGAGCGGCACCGAAGGGGATGTGATCACCCTGAACCTGGGGGTGGAGACCCGGGATACCCAGGCTACCGGCGGCAATGCCGGCAATGTGCACGAGAACGGGCCCGAGCAGGTGCGCGTCACCCTGGAAGGGGTGCCGGACGGAGCAGAAATCCGCCTGCCGAGCGGGGTGAACGGCACCGTGGTGGATCTCGGCGGTGGCCGCTGGCAGGTCACCACGGACGGGGGCAAGCTCGACGCGGTGGAGCTCGTGACCAACGACGCCAACGGCGCCATGGCGATCAAGGTGACGGCCCAGAGCCTGGACAACGGCGCCCTCGGCCCCGAAGTGAACGGCACCATCCATCTCGATGTGAGCCCGGTCAACGACGCCCCCGTCAACGTGCTGCCCGATGATCCCCAGGTGGCCCTGGAGGACGAGCCGTTCGTCATCCAGGGTCTGCAGGTCAAGGACGTGGATGCGGGCAACGGCATCATGGAAGTGCGCCTCTCGGTGGAGCACGGCACCCTGACCCTGCCGGCCGGGAGCGGCGTGACCCTGACCGGCAACGGCACCGGCGATGTGGTGCTGACCGGCACGCTGGCGGATCTCAATGCCCTGCTCTCGGGCGGCGTCACCTATCAGGGGGACCCGGACTTCCATGGCAATGACGCCTTGACCATGGTGACGGACGATCGGGGCAATACCGGCAGCGGTGGCGCCCTGAGTGACACCGATGTGCTGCCCATCCTGGTACAACCGGTGAACGATGCCCCCGTCAACCAGCTGCCAACGACGCCCCAGGTGGCGCAGGAAGATCAGCCCTTCACCATTCACGGGCTGCAGGTGAGCGATGTGGATGCGGGCAACAGCCCCCTCTCTGTCACCCTCTCCGTGCTGCACGGTACCCTGGAACTGGCGGCGGGCAGTGGCGTGACGGTGAGCGGCAGCGGCAGCAACACCCTGGTGCTGAGCGGTTCCCAGGATGCCATCAATGCCTTGCTCGCAGGGGGCGTGACCTATCAGGGCGAGCAGGACTTCAATGGCCAGGATGCCCTGACCATGGTGACCAATGATCTTGGCAACACCGGCAGCGGTGGCTCCCTGAGCGATACCGACGTGCTGCCCATCGAGGTCGAGCCGGTCAATGATGCCCCTGTCACCCAGGTGCCGGGCTCATTGCAGGTGAAAGAGGATGGCTCCCTGTCGCTCACCGGGATCAGCGTGAAAGACGTGGATGCGGGCAGTGCGCCCATCTCCATGGTGCTGCGGGTGGAGCACGGTGTGCTGACCCTGCTCGGGGCGGCAGGCGCCGTCTCGGTACAGGGGGCGGGGACCAGCGTGGTGACCCTGGTCGGGTCGCTCGATGATCTCAACGGCCTGCTGGCAGGCAACCTGCACTACGAGCCAGCCAGGGACTTCTGGGGTCAGGACAACCTGAGCATCACCACCTCGGATCAGGGCAATACCGGTGCCGGTGGCGTCCTGACCGACAGCGCCCAGATTGCCATCCAGGTGACGGCCGAGCCGGACGATCCCCAACTGGGGGTCGGCACCCACGATATCCTTGCGTTGCAAGGGGCCTGGGTGCCGCTCAACCTCAGCGCCAGCGTGGTCAATCCGGCCCCGGGTGAGCTGTCGGTGCGGATCCAGAACCTCGGCAGCGCCCAGGTGGTGGACGAGCACGGCCAGAGCGTCGGCCACGCGGATGGCAACGACTGGTTGCTGCCGATGGACCAGTCCGTGCCCATCTACCTCAAGGATCTGCCGGCGGGGGATCATGCCCTCACCCTGACTGCCGAATCCAGCCTGGGTGGCGGCACCCTGAGCTCGGCCACGGAGACCATCACCATCCACAGCCAGAGCGGTCACGATCTGCTGGGCTCGGATCAGGGGGACTGGCTGTTCGGCTCCTCCGGCAATGATCGCCTCCTGGGCGGCATGGGAGATGATGTGCTGCGGGGCGGTCAGGGCAACGACATCCTGACCGGTGGCGCCGGCAGCGATCTCTTCGTGTGGGGCAGTGGTGACGAGGGGACGACGGCCTCTCCGGCGATAGACACCATCACCGACTTCCGTCCCCAGGAGGGGGACAGGATCGATCTGGCGGACCTGCTCAAGGGGGTGACCGACAACAGCGTGGATGGCCTGCTGGGTCATCTCCAGGCATCGGTGACCAGCACCGGCAACGGCCTGAGTGACGTGAGCCTGTCGGTCTCCCCGGCGGGGGATGGCAATGTCACCCAGCAGATCACCCTGAAGGACGTGGATCTGAGTGGCTGGAACCTGAGTGGCTCCTCCTCTCACGACATCCTGCAATCCATGCTGGATCAGCACAGCCTGATCATCCAGCACCCCTGATGGGGTGAGATGATGCAAAGAGCCGGCGAATGCCGGCTCTTTTTTTGGCTGAATATGCTGGCTTGATATTTCCTGGTGGTGGTAATGGGAGATGGATTTTAACGGGGTGGGTGTTGTTGCTGCTTTTCACTGTGTGGGTGGTTCAAACAACCAAAGGAATTCGCCGCCCGGGCCTCCCATCGGGCTGCCCGGGCGGCGTCAGGGCCTTGCCGCGCCGATCCCGGTCAATGCCGGCCAGAGGGGGCGCAGGCATTGACCGGGGCGTGTCGCTTCCAAGCCGGTGCCCGTGATGATGGGCGGACCGGGGGGATGGCGGTCAGGCCAGCGCCCGTGCCAGCAGGTGCACCGGGTGTTCGCAGCGAAACGCCGTGCTCATCTCGATCTGCCACTTGCAGGTCTCGCAGTCGGTGATGACCAGATCGGGCTTGAGCCGGTTTATCTGATCGAACAGCCCCTGGCCGATGGCCTGGCTGGTGTCGTAGTTCTCCGACTTGAAACCGTAGGTGCCGGCGATGCCGCAGCACTGGGAGTCCAGCACCGTCACCTTGACCCCGGGGATGGCCCGCAGCAGTTCGAGGGTGTAGATGACGCCCCCCATCTTCTCCAGGTGGCAGGGGGTGTGGTAGGCGATGTGCAGATTGAGGGGCTTCATGGCCGGTTTGTTGCCCCGATCGAACTCGTTCCACAGGAAGCGGGTCACCAGGGAGATGCGATCGCGCACCTTGTGGTTGTCCTGCTCCAGCAGGTGGGGATATTCGTCCCGCAGGGTGAAGCCGCAGGTGGAGGAGGTGGCCAAGAGCGGCATCTCGTTGCCGAGCAGGGTGTTCTCCAGCTGCTGGATGTTGAAAGCCGCCTGCTGCCTGGCCTTGTCCATGAAGCCGTTGGCAATCAGCGGCACGCCGCAGCACTTCTCTCGCGCAAGCAGCTGGACGCCGATGTTCATGGCGTTGAGCACCTGCACCAGCTCCTTGCCGAGTTGCGGGTGGTTGTAGTTCACATAACAGCCGTGGAAGTAGGCGATCTGGCGCGCAAAGCGGGCCTGAGTCGTTTTCTGCTTCTTGTACCAGCCGCGGAAGGTGCCTTGTGAGTATTTGGGCAGGTCCCGGTGGGAGGAGACCCCCAGCGCCTTGTCCAGCACCTGCTTCATCGGCTTGAGGCCGGTGGTGAAGTTGACTACCGGGGCCATCAGGGTGGACATGCTGCCCATCAGATCCGTGTGGGAGAGCACGAACTCGCGGATCCCCGGTTTGAAGCCGCTGTACTGGTGCTTGGCCTTGGCGATGATGTCGCCGATGCGCACCCCGCTCGGGCAGGCCACTTCGCAGCGCTTGCAGTTGGTGCAGTACTTGAGGGCGCTGTCAAAGAGCTCGGGGCTCTTGATGCGCAGCCGCTCCCCATCCGGGCCCGCCTGCTTGGGGCCGGGGTAGGCCGGGTTGGCCTTGGCCACCGGGCAGTAGGCGGTACAGACGGTGCATTTGATGCACTGATCGAAAGTCTGGTTGGCATGATCCAGTAGCATGTCAGTTCTCCTCCCGTTGGGGTTGAAGGCACGGGATATGGGGCGAAATCATCATTGGGCTGAACTCAAAATGTGACCGGCGGCTTGCCAGCCGGCGGGGACCGGGACACCTGAGCCAGAGCCCTCCTTGGATTGGGCATCGTCGTGGGCCAGCACGCTGTGTCGTTGGGGTGGGAATATGTGATTCATCTCAGCCCTCCGCCAGAATATGGCCAGCGGCTTGCCAGCCGGTGGCAACGGCCACGCCGGAGCCGGAACCTTCTTTAATGGGGTCATAGTGCGCCAGCACGCTGCCAGCGCCGTAGAGGTTGGTGAGGGGCCTGCCGCCGCGCAGCACCCGCAGCCGCTCGTCGGTCTTGACCCCGAAGCCCATGAAGGGGTGGTGGTCGAACAGGCGGCGGCCGGCCCAGGCGTCGCGCTCGGCAAGGCTCAGTACGTCGGCATCGAAGATGGGTTCACGAATGCCTCCGAGGCGCGACTCCAGCCCGCGGCTGAAGAAGCTGCCGGAGGCGAGCACGAAGTGGTCCGCCTCGAACAGCTGATCCTCCCCGTGCTGGCTGTGCACCCCGATCACCTTGTCGCCGTCATAGCGAGCGCCCAGCACCCGCTCGCTGGTGAGGAAGGTGCCGCCAAGGGCCATGAAGCGGCGCTTGAGGGCCTCCTGCATCCGCATGCCGATGAGGGACGGCGGCATGGTGGCCACCTCCTTGATGGTGCAGCCGGTGCGCCGTTCCAGCTCGCTCAGACGCGGGCCGACCAGCCCCAGCGACAGGCAGGCGGGCAGCACGATATGGCGACAGCCGGGCACGCCGCATTCCTGCACCATGCGGCTGATCTCGCGGGCCAGATCCGCCAGCAGGTCCTGCTGGCCAGGCCCCTGCTTGTCGAACAGGCGGGCGATGTCGGCGGAGCGAAACTCGTGGGGATTGCGGCTGAACTGGGCGAGCTGGGGCAGGCGAATTTCCCCGGTCAGGATGCGGCTGTGGGCAAAACGGGCGTGGGTCGCGAGATTCGCCGCCGCGAGCGCCGGGTGAAAATCGCGAAACCCTTCCAGGGTGGCGAGCAGGATGGCGTCCGGGGCGGGGGCATCGGTCACGCAGGCGCAAGTGTCGGGGGAGAGCCAGGTGGATTTCAGGGTGCCGATGGGGGTCAGGCGATGGTGGTTGTGCTCCTGGCGCATCAGGGGCAGCCCCTCTTCTGCGCAGTGGCGTTGCAGGTCGGCCAGACTCCCCTCGATATTCTGCATGCCTACTTTGCTGTAGGGGTGATCCGGATGGGCCGCCATGAAGGCGGGCAGGGCGGCGCGGGGATCCCCGTCGCTCTCCAGCAGATCCACCGAGCCGGAGGAGAAGTGCAGGGCGCTCTGGCCGGAGGCCATCAGCAGGGTCTTCTGGCCGGCCTCGGCGAGGCGCAGGGCCGCCGAGAGGCCCGCCATGCCGCCGCCGATCACGATGCTGTCAAATTTCATGGCTGCGCTCCTTGGTGGAATTGGCGGTGCTAGCATCGAGCGGGAAGGGTGGCTCGCTCACCAGGTGGGGGGCCGTCCACTCGCCAAGGCCGAACAGCCCCTCGTAGATCCAGTAGGTAAATTCGGCTTCGCGCAGGGCATCGCCCCAGAGCACGGGGCGTGTACCCTTGTAGCGCTCCTCCAGGAACTGGCGCAGCATGACGCAGGCCTGACGGCCGTCAGCCTTGCCATACTCCTGCATCAGGCCGGCGGCGCGATAGGCGCACAGCTCCCCCTGACAGGGGCCCATGCCCAGACGGGTGCGGCGGCGCAGATCCACCAGGTTGTCCACGTCGAGCTCGCGCAGGGCGTATTCAATCTCGCCCGCGGTCACCATCTCGCACTCGCAGATGAGGGCGTTGGCCTTGGGGTTGTCGCGGAAAAAGGCTATGACCCGCTCGCCGTGGCGGTACTGGGCCGAGCCTTCGGCGGGTACCGAGAGGCCGGGGGCGGAGACCTTTTCCGGATCCCGTGAGCCGGGCAGGCTCAGCTCGGCGGTGCGGCAGGGCTTGCTGTTGCCCAGCTTTTTGGCCAGCAGATTGGTGGCCCATTCGGCCATCAGCCGGTAGGTCATCAGCTTGCCGCCTGTGATGGTGTTGAACCCTAGGAGGCCGTCACGTTCGGCGTGATCCAGCAGCACGATGCCGCGGCTGATGTTGCGGCCGGACTCGTCGCCATCCACCGCCACCAGGGGGCGAACGCCGGCGTAGGCCCGCAGCAATCGGGTGCGGGCCATGATGGGGGCCAGTTTTATCCCCTCGCGCAGCAGCACCTCCACCTCTTCTGGCTCGACGGTGAGCTGGTCAATCTTGTGGTAATCGATGCGACTCGACGTGGTGCCGATGAGGGAGATGGTATCGCCCGGCACCAGAATGTCCGCGTCCGCCGGTTTGCGGCAGCGGTTGAGCACCAGCTGGTTGATGCGGTAATCCATGATGAGCAGGGAACCCTTGGCCGGGAACATGCGGATGCCGAGGTCGGCATACTCGCAGATCTGCTGGCCCCAGATGCCGGCGGCGTTGATCACCTCCTGGCACTCCACCTCGAACGCTTCGCCGGTGCGGGTGTTGATGGCCTTGACCCCGTGCACCCTATCCTGGGTGCGCAGCAGCCCCAGCACCTTGCTGTGAGTGAAGATGCGAGCGCCGTGCTCCTTGGCGTCCAGCACGTTGGCGGCAGCCAGACGGAAGGGGTCGACCGTGCCGTCCGGCACCTGGATGGCACCGATCAGCGCCGGGTTGACGTTGGGTTCAAGGCGCAGCGCCTCGGCGGGATCCAGCTGGCGGGCGTCGATGCCTGCCAGGGCGCAGGCGTCCATGAAGGTATTTTGAAAATGGATGTCATCTTCCGGCAGGGTGATGAAGAGGCCGCCGGTGTCCTCGACGCAGTGGCTGGCGATCCGCTTGAGGATGCGGTTCTCCTGAATGCATTCGCGGGCGGACTCCTGATCCGTCACCGCGTAGCGGGCGCCGGAGTGGAGCAGGCCATGGTTGCGGCCCGTGGTGCCGGCGGCGATGTCGTCCCGCTCAAGCAGGATGCAGTCGATGCCGCGCAGCGCGCAATCGCGCATGATGCCGGCGCCGGTGGCGCCCCCCCCTATGATGACGACTTGTGTGGTGATTCTTTTCATTCGTGCCCGTCTCATCTCTTCCAGATGAGGCCAGTGTGGCGCCTCCACGACGTAAAATGTTTGATATGGGCCAAATTAATGTTCGTAAACGCTCATTGAGTGTGAGGTGATGAGCGAAATGTGATGAACCTCACGTCACCGTCGAGGCGGGCAGGGGAAAGCATGACGGGAGGGGAGAAGGCCAGCCCGGGGGCTGGCCAGAGGGCGGCGTAGGGGAAACCTCAGCCGCAGCACTTCTTGAACTTCTTGCCGCTGCCACAGGGGCAGGGGTCGTTTCGCCCGACCCGCAGCGGCGCCGGATCCTGCTCGCCGTCGGTGTAGACCCAGCGCCCCTGATGGCGCACGAAGCGGGAGCGCTCATGAAGGCAGTGACGTTCGTCCCCCTCCAGGAACCAGGCTTTGAATTCCACCATGCCGAGGATGTCATCGGGGCCGCCCTGGCTGGCGAGGATCTCGAGGCCATCCCAGCGGGTGTCGGTCGATGAGAGGTCGGCCGCGGTCAGCCCGTTCAGATAGTCCGGGTGCCAGCTGTGTACCAGATATTCTCCCAATCCCAGCACGAAGGCGCTGTAGCGGGATCGCATCAGCTGCTCCGGGGTGGCGGCGGGCTGGCCTGCGTGGAGTACACCGCAGCACTTGGCAAGAAAAAGAGAGGAACCGCAAGGACATAGGTTCATGAGTCAGCTCATCTGGTCGATAATTAAAGGTGGCGGGATTGTAGCGAACGCACTTCCCTTTCGGCCAGCTTCCCATGCCGTTTAGGCAGACATCATGCAGCAATGAACACAGCACAAAGGGTGACACAATGACACTTAAGCAGAAGATCCTGTTACTGGGGGCCATCCCCGTGCTGCTGATGGCCCTGGTGGTCAATCTCAGCAACTATCTGGTGGCCAGGAGCGATCTGGAGTCGGATCTGGTGGTGGCGCGGGAGAGGGCAATCAAGGAGCGCAAGGCGCTGCTCAGCAGTTATCTGATGCTGGCCAAGACGGCCATCGAGGGCAGCTACGGCAAGCCTGACAGTCCCGAAGTGCGCCAGCAGGTGAAGGAGATATTGCGGCCGCTGCGCTATGGCAGCGACGGCTACTTCTTCGTCTATGACTATCAGGGCAATACCGTGCTGCTGCCGACCCGGCCCGAGATGGAGGGGAAGAACCGCTGGCAGGACAAGGATACCAAGGGCGCCTTCCTCATTCAGGGGATCATCAAGTCGGCGCGGGAAGGAGATGGTTTCTCGGAGTACTGGACCAACAAGCCCTCTATCGGGCGGGATGCTCCCAAGCTCTCCTTCAACCTGGTGCTCGACAAATATCAGTGGGTCGTGGGCACGGGCTTCTACATCGACGACATCGACAATGAGCTGGCAACCCTGCGCAGCGAGCGGGAGGAGACCATGTATGGCTCCCTGAAAACCGGGGTGCTGTTCATCCTGGTGATCCTGGGGGTGACCCTGGCGGCCACCGTGGTGATCGGCAACCGGGTCACCCGCCCGCTGGCGGATGCGGTCGCAGCCCTCAACGACATCGCCGACGGGGACGGGGATCTGACCCAGCGCCTCAAGGTGCAGAGCAAGGACGAGGTGGGGCAACTGGCCGCCGCCTTCAACCGCTTCGTCGAGCGTATCCAGTCGGTGGTGAGCCAGGTGGGGGAGACCAGTCACCAGTTGCTGGGGGCCGTGGATCGGCTGCATAGCCTGAGCGAACATGCGGACAGGCAGATGCAGGGCCACGGCAAGGAGACGGATCAGGTGGTGACCGCGGTGACCGAGATGAGCTCCACCGCCCAGGAGGTGGCGGCGAGCGCTTCCAACGCCGCCAGCGCCACCAGCGATGCGGCCCGCGAGTCCGATGCGGCCCGCGGCGTGGTGAACAGCGCCATCGGCAGCATCAATCGGCTGGTGGACGAAGTGCATGTGGCGGCCGGGGTCATCGAGCAGCTCGCCCACGAGACCGGCAAGATAGGCTCCGTGGTGGAGGTCATTCGCGGCATCGCCGATCAGACCAACCTGCTGGCTCTCAACGCCGCCATCGAGGCGGCCCGGGCGGGCGAGCAGGGGCGCGGCTTTGCGGTGGTGGCGGACGAGGTGCGATCCCTCGCGGGCCGTACCCAGCAGAGCACCAAGGAGATCAACGAGATGCTCCAGCGCCTGCAGGGCGGGGTGAAGCAGGCGGTGGAGGTGATGCAGGCCAGCGAGGCACGCAGCCAGGAGACGGTGCAGGAGGCGAGCCACATCGCCAGCTCCCTGGACAGCATGGTAGCGGCGGTCGGCACCATCAACGACATGAACATCCAGATCGCCACGGCCGCCGAGGAGCAGCACGCGGTCTCCGAGGAGATCAACAAGAACCTGGTGGCCATCCAGCAGATCGTCAGCGAGCTGACCGAGGCGTCCGGGGAGTCCAGCACCACCACCCGCGCCCTGGCAGGCACGGGTGACAAATTGCGCCAACTCGTCTCCCGCTTCCGTTACTAATCACATTTTTGCCGTCTGGACAGGATTTCCAGACGGCAAATTTGGGGATCGGCGCAGAATGTGTGAAAATCGCGCCATTCGTTCCTTTCGTTAGCCCCAACCCTATGAATGAGATCGTGAAAGGCAGTATCGATTTGATCCGTCAGCTCAACTACGGCCTGGTGTATGCCAGCCTGGAGGAGCACAAGGAGCTGTCCCGTACCGATCTGTCCCGTCTGACCGGCCTGTCGCCGGCCAGCATCACCAAGATCACCCGCGAGCTGCTGGACGGCGGCCTGGTGGTCACCTGCGGCGAGAGCTCGGTGGGGCGTGGCCGTCGCCAGACCCTGCTGCGCATCAACGAGCGCCGCTTCCAGTTTCTCTCCATGCGCCTGGGGCGCGGCTATGTGGACATGGCCCTGTTCGATCTCGCGGGTCACTCCCTGGCACGCCATCGCCATGTCTTCAACGAGGCGGAGCGTGCCGAGCTGCTGGCCAGCCTGGTGCGGGCCATCGAGGGCTTTTTGCCCAAGAAGGCGCTGCGTCTGGCCTGCATCGCCCTCTGCCTGCCCGGCCAGGTGGAGCGCCACTCCGGCATGGTCAAGCATTTTCCCTATTACGATCTGCGCAACTGGCCCCTCGGTCCCACCCTGCAGGAAGCCTTCTCGGTACCCGTGCTGGTGAGCGGCGACGTGCGCACCTGGATCCAGGCCGAGCGGGAGTGGGGCGCCGCCAGGAACTGCTCGGATGCGGTGCTGGTGTTCGTGCACAACGACATCGGGGTCGGCATGGTGGTCAATGGCCAGCTCATCGAGAGCGAGTCGGCTCTGCTCGGGGATCTCAGCCACCTGCAGCTCGAACCCTATGGCCAGCGCTGCTACTGCGGTGGCTTCGGCTGCGCCTGCACCCTCGTGACCAATCAGGCGCTGGAGGCGCAATATCGGGAGCTGCGCGAACGGATGCAGGAGTTCGATCTGCCCGAAAGCGTCACCATCCGCGAGCTGTGCGAGCTGGCGCTGGCCGGCAACAGCCTGTGTCAGGACATCCTGCACCAGGCTGCAGGCCGCCTTTCCCGGGTGCTGGCGAACCTCATCTGCCTGCTCAATCCGGGCAAGCTGCTGCTTGGGGGGGAGATCACCCGGGCCGATCGACTGCTCTTCCCCATGTTGCACCAGTCCCTGGCAAGCCAGTTGCCCGCCGAGTACCTGGTGCGCCTGCAGATTGAATCCACCCACTTCTACGAAGATCCCACCAAACCCACCTCGGTGCAGGTGCACAAGGCCCTGCGCGATGGCAGTCTGCTGCTCGACTTGTTGCGAGGCGACAAGGAGGCATGAGGCTCGGGTTGCAAGGACGCTTCCTGCTCATTCTCTGTCTGGTCAGTCTGTTGCAACTGGTGTTGCTGAGCGGGGCCAGCTACTACTATGTCGCCGAGCAGCGCTACCGGGAGGTGGGGGATCAGACTCTGGATGTGGCACGGCTGGTGGCGCGGGAGTCCGGCGTCATCGCCGGGGTGAAACGGGCGGATACGGTCCGCCTCAATGCCCTGGTGGAGCGGATCCGCGCCGAGGTCGGGGCCAGCTACATCGTCATCGGGGACAGGCAGGCACGCCGCCTGGCGCACCCCAATGCGGACCGGATTGGCAAACCCATGGTGGGGGATGATCCCGAGCGTGCCCTGCAGGGGGAGGCCTATATCTCCAGGGCCCAGGGGTCCCTCGGGGTCTCGGTGCGCGGCAAGGGGCCCATCCGTGACGAGATGGGCAAGATCATCGGGGTGGTGTCGGTCGGCTATCTGGTGCGGGACATCGATGCGGATCTGCAGGACTATTTGCGCTTCGGCCTGGCCATGACCTTGCTCATCGTGCTGCTCAACAGTGTCGCCGCCGCCTGGCTGGCCCGACGCTACAAGAAGGCGATCTTCGGCTTTGAACCCGAGCAGATGGGGCGTCTCTATGCGGAGCTCGACTGTACCCTGCGCACGGTGCGCGAGGGGATCCTCACCATCGACGAGCAAGGGCGCCTCACCTCCCTGAACCCCAATGGCATCAAGCTGCTGCGCCTGGACGACACCACCGCCAGGAGCGCCATCGGTCAGCCCATCGGTCACCTGCTGCCGGGCAGTCGCATGCTCTCCATCCTGCAAGAGCAGACCCCCCAGTTTGACGAGGAGATAGTGCTCAACGGCCAGTCCCTCATCGTCAACCGGTTGCCACTGGTGCGCGAGGGCAAGCTGATCGGCGCCGTGTCGAGTTTTCGGCGCAAGGACGAGCTGGCGGAACTCAGTGCCCAGCTCTCCCAGGTGCAGGCCTACAGCGATCTGCTGCGGGTGCAGACCCACGAGCACAACAACCAGCTCGGGACCATCGCCGGCCTCATTGAGCTCGGGGCCACCCGGGAGGCGCTCGCCTTCATCGGGCGGGAGGCGGCCACCGAGCAGACCCTGCTCGGCTTCCTGATGGGGGCCATCGCCAAACCCAAGGTGGCGGGGTTGCTGCTCGGCAAATACCACAGGGCACACGAGCTCGGTCTTGAGCTCGTGATCGATCCCGATGCCCGTCTGCACGACATTCCTGCCCGTGTCAGCGGTTCCCAGCTGGTAACGGTGCTGGGCAACCTCATCGACAACGCCTTCGAGGCGACCCGCCGCCACGGTGCGCCCTATCAGCCCATCCGGGTTTCCCTGAGCGATCTGGGGCAGGATCTGGTGCTGGAGGTGGAGGATGGGGCTGGCGGCATCGACCCGCAGTTGGCGGACAGGTTGTTCGAACAGGGGGTCAGCAGCAAGCCCGAGCCAGGACACGGTATCGGGCTCTCCCTGGTGCGCAAGAGCCTGGATGCCCTGCAGGGGGAGATCACCATCGAAGACACGACGCAGGGAAGTTGCGTCGTCTGTTACATTCCCAAGGAGGTGTGAGTGATCAAGATCCTGATCGTCGAGGATGATCCCGCCATTGCCGAGATCCACCGCCGCTTCGTGCAGCGCCTCCCCGGTTTCGAGGTGCTGGGGGTGGCGTTGACCCTGTTCGATGCCAGGGAGCAGATAGGGATCCTCCGGCCCGATCTGGTGCTGCTGGATGTCTGGTTGCCCGATGGAGAGGGGTTCTCGCTATTGAGAGAGCTGCGCCAGGCGGGGGCGAGTCTGGATGTGATCCTGCTCACCGCGGCGCGGGAAGCCGCTGCCCTGCAGGAGGCGATGCGCCTCGGGGTGGTGGATTTCATCTTGAAGCCCGTGGTGTTCGAGCGGCTGCGCGACACCCTGGAGAAGTACCGTCAGAGCATCGCCGCCCTGGCGGCGTTGGCCGACATCGACCAGCAGGCGGTGGACACCCTGTTCGGTACGCCGTTGCAGCAGGTGGCGGCAGAGGGACTGCCCAAGGGCATCGATGCTCTCACCCTGCAGCGGGTGCTGGCGGCACTGACGCCGGAGGCCGCCAGTGCCGAGGAGATAGGCAGCCGGATAGGGGTGAGCCGGACCACGGCGCGCCGCTATCTGGAATTTCTGGTGGGGCAGCAACTGGCGAGCCCAGAGCTCGAATATGGCACCGTCGGGCGGCCGGAGCGGCGTTACCGCAAGCCGTGATCCGGTCGCCCGGAACCTGCTGTCCAGACAAGAAAAGAGCGCCTTTCGGCGCTCTTTTTATCAGGGTTTGCTTCCCGTGGGCATCAAGGTCTCTGCGCGTGATGGGCAGGGTTCAGAGGTGGCAGAGGCTCATCGATTCAGTGGCTGGTGGCAGGCTCCCCCTTGGGGGCCCGGCGAGCCTGCCACCACTGCCAGACGGGCAGCAGCAACATGGTCAGGGTGATCACCGTGAAGGCGAGGGTGATGGGGCGCTCCCACAAGAAGCTCAGGCTGCCGTCGTTGATCACCAGGGCCCGGCGCAGGTTGTCCTCCAGCATGCCCCCCAGGATGAAGCCGAGCAGCATGGGGGCCATGGGGAAGGTGAGCAGGCGCAGGCCGATGGCGATCAGTGCAACGATGGCCATCACATGGATGTCCATGGTGTTGAAGGAGACCAGATAGACCCCGGTCAGGGAGAACAGCAGCACCATGGGGATGAGCACGGGGCGCGGCACCGCCAGTACCCGGGCCAGGTAGGGGATGAGGGGAAGGTTCAGGATCAACAGCACCACGTTGCCCAGATACATGGAGATGATCACCGACCAGAAGACATCCGGATGCTCCATGAACAGACGCGGGCCCGGCTGGATGCCGTAGGCCACCAGAGCGCCCAGGATGAGGGCCGTGGTGCCGGAGCCCGGGATCCCCAGGGTCAGCAGGGGCACGAAGGAGCCGGTGGAGGCGGCGTTGTTGGCCGCTTCCGGAGCGGCCAGGCCGCGCAGGCTGCCCTTGCCGAACTGCTCCTGGCGCTGCTTGCCGGCGATGTTGCGCTCGGCGCCATAGGCCATGAAGGCAGCGATGGTGGCACCGGCTCCCGGCAGCACGCCGATGAGAAAGCCCAGCACCGAGGAGCGGGCGATGGGAGGCGCGATTTCCCTGACCTCTTCCTTGCTCAGCTTGAGGCTGCCGAGCTGCTGCATCTGCCTTGCCTCTTCCTCGCTGTTGTCCTTGCCGGGGCGCAGCACCGCCATCAGGATCTCCGCGAGGGCAAAGGTGGCCATGGCCAGCAGCAGGAAGGAGAAGCCGTCACGCAGATCCGGCAGCCCGAAGGTGAACCTGTCCACCCCGACACTGCGGTCGATGCCGATGGTGGAGATCATGATGCCGAACAGCGCCATGATCAGCGCCTTGAGCACCTGGCCCTTGCCGGCGAAAGCCGCCACCGCGGAGAGCCCGAGCACCATGAGGGCGAAGTAGTCCGCCGACTGGAAGGAGAGGGAGACCTTGGCGAGCAGGGGCGCCGCCACCATCAGCATGATGGCGGAGAGGGTGCCGCCGGTGAAGGAGGCGTAGGCGGCGATGGCCAGCGCCTTGCCCGCCTGTCCCTTGCAGGCCAGGGGATAGCCGTCGAAGGCGGTGACCACGGTGGCGGAGCAGCCGGGGGCGTTGATCAGGATGGAGGAGGTGGAGCCCCCGAAGATGGCGCCGTAATAGACCCCCGCCATCAAGATGATGCCGGAGGCCGGATCCAGGCCATAGGTGATGGGGATCATCAGGGCGATGGCGGTGACCGGGCCAAGGCCCGGCAACATGCCGATAAAGGTGCCGATGAAGCAGCCAAGCACCACCATCATCAGGTTGACCGGCAGCAGTGCGGTGCCGAGTCCTTGCAAGATTCCGTCTAACATGGTGACTCCTTAGAAACCGAGCAGGGTGAACAGGCGACCCGGCTCCAGATAGACGTTGAGCCCCTTGGTGAGCAGGGCCCAGAAACCGATGGAAAAGGGGACGCTGATCATCAGGCCGTAGCGCAGGCTGGGCTCACCGAGCACCCGGATGCCCACGCTCAGGAAGGCGATGGTCGAGAGCACGAAGCCAAACCAGGTGAGCCCCAGTCCGTAGATGACCATGAGCCCGAGCAGGATGAAGACCCGGCGCCAGTCCCCCTCTTCCCGGCGCAGGGGCTCGCCCCCGGGGAAGAGCACCAGCAGCAGGGAGAGCAGCGCCCCGATCCCGGCCAGGGCATAGGGCAGGGTGCTGGCGGTGAAGGGTTCGTATTCGTCGCCGGGGTAGCCCGGTATCTCGGTGGCGTAGTAGCCATAGGCGAGGGAGAGCAGCAGAAACAGCAGACCCCCCAGTCGCTCCTTGGTAATGTTCATCTTTTGACTCCAACATGAGCGGCGGGCCTGCGCCCGCCTGCGATGGGACAGCGAGGGTTATTTGATGAAGCCGAGCTCGCGCATCAGGCCGCCGATCTGCTGCTCCTGGCCGTCAAGGAAGGCGGTGAACTCGGGACCGGACTGGTAGAGGTTGGTCCAGCTGTTGCGGCTGCGGACCACTTCCCACTCCGGCTTGTCGTACATCTGCTTGAGCAGGGCGGCAAACTCGGCGGATTTCTCCGGGCTGATGGTGGGGGAGGCGAAGTAACCGCGCCAGTTGGCGAAGACGGTGGGGTTGTTCTGCTCGCTGAAGGTGGGGATCTGCTCCGCCCCCGGCAGGCGTTTGTCGGAAGTGACCCCGAGGATCCGCATCTGGCCTGACTTGACCGCTTCCATCGCCTCGCCAAAGCCGGTGGAGATGGCCTGGGTCTCTCCGGCCAGCACGGCGGCCATGGCGCTGCCACCGGCATCGTAGGCGACGTAGCGCAGCTTGCTGGCGTCAGCCCCGGCGTTCTTGAAGGTCAGGGCGGCGACCAGGTGATCCAGGCTGCCACGGGCGGAGCCCCCGGCGATCTTCACCTTGGCCGGGTTCTCCTCGTAGGCGGCCAGCAGCTGGGCCCAGTTCTGATAGGGGGAGTCCGCTTTCACCGCCAGTGCCTGGTAGTCGGCGATGATGGCGGCCACTGGCGTCAGGTCACGGAAGGACTGGGGCAGCTCCTTGGAGAGGGATTTGACGATGATGGGGGTGGAGTTGACCATCAGGGTCTTGTCGGACTGGGCCGAGGTCTCGATGAGGTGGGCGATGGCCTTGGCGCCGCCACCGGCGGACATGTTCTGGTAGGAGACGGTCTTGACCAGACCGGACTTGGCCAGCACTTCACCGGTGCCGCGGGCCGTGGTATCCCAGCCGCCGCCGGCGCCGCCCGGGATCAGGAAGTGGACTTCGTTGATCTGGGCGTGGGCGCCGACGCTCAGTGCGAGCAGGCTACCGATCAGGGTGCGTTTGAGGGTTCCTTGCAACATGGTGCTCTCCTTGTGATTGTTGCAAGAAGGTTAATTAATCATGTCTGGCTGGAAAACAATCTGACCGTAATGGCTATTAAGGCTGTTGTGACCATTGTGTTCATTCTGGTCATGGGCCGAAGAGGGGCGCGCGCATAGAAACGAGGCGCTCGTGAGCGCCTCGTCCGGCAAGGCTCACTGGGTCGGTTTCGCCGCCGATGTGCTGACGTCCTCCTTCGCCTCCTGTTTCAGGGCATCGCTCGCCTGCTGGCGCAGGGCCACCTGCTCCATCACCAGCTTGTAGGCGATGTAGTACTTGTAGATGTTGCCCACATAGGTGACCGTCTCGGGGCCGATTTTCTCCGCCGCCACGTACTCGACATTGTGGAACCAGACGTTGGGATCCAGCCCCCGTTTTCTGGCCTCGGCGCGGAGCCGCGCCACCCGGGCGGGGCCGGCATTGTAGGAGGCGAACGAGAAGAGGGCCTTGTCGAGGGCGGTCATGGGCTCGTCCGCATAGTAGTGATCGATCATCCAGCGCATGTATTTGACGCCGCCGTGAATATTGGGCTCGAGCTGGCGTATGTCGCCGACCTTCAGCCCCTTGCCGGTGGCGGGCATGATCTGCATGATGCCGATGGCGCCCACATGGCTGCGGGCATGATGGTTGAGGGCGGACTCCTGGTAGCCCTGGGCCGCCATCAGCAGCCAGTCCATGTCATAGCGCTCGCCATATTCACGGAACAGCTCGACCACCTGCAGGAATTTCTTGCGCTCCGCCTCGGCGGCGGCGCTTTTGACGAACTTGTTCTGCTTGAGATAACGGGCCAGGATCTCGTCCCCCGTCGCCTTGCCGCGCAGCGCCTTTATCTGCTCGTTGAGCATGGCGAGCAACTGGGGGCTCTCCTTGCGCACCGCCCAGGCGATGACGCCCCCCTCCCGGAACACGGGGGTGTCGTGAATGGTGATCCCGGGGAAAATCTTTTGCCAGAAGCGGGCCTTGTGCTCGTCCATGACGATGAAGGGGAGCAGGCCTGCGTTCACCATCTCCACCAGATCTTCATCTTCGAGCACCTCCGAGGCGGGCTGGAGGTCGATGAGGGGCTCTCCCGCCGACTTGCGGGCCTGGTTGTAGGCGAGCAGGCTCTCGTAGTAGCTGGAGGAGGGGCGCACGAAGACGCGCTGGCCCCCGAGATCGGCGGCGCTTTCCACCTTGGGGGAGAGGGGGCCGGAGACGAGCAGCTCCCGCACGTTTTCAAGCAGGGGATCGGTGAAGGCGATACCCTGTTGCCTGCGTTTGTCCGTGATGGTGAGGTTGGCGGCGGCGATGTCGCCTTTGCCTTCGATGAGGGAGGTCAGCAGGGCTTCCCGGGCCACGGGAATGAAGACGAAGTGCACCTTGAGGTGGCGTTTGATCGCCTTTTGCTTGCGCAACTGTTCGTTGAGGCGCTTTTCCACCTGCATGAAGGCATCGTAGGTGGCCCCCCGTTGCACGCCCTTGGTGATGAAAAATCCTGTCTTGTTGTAGGTGGTGAGCACCCTGATGGTGCGCTGTTCCAGCATGACGTCGAGATCTCCCAGCCTGGGTTTGGCAAGCTCGTCGTTTTCAAAGCTCAGGGCGCTTTTCTCCGTCTCTGCTTCGGGGGCCACCTGCTTGCCGGATTCGGCCCCCCAGGCTGGCGTCAGGGAGCAGAACCACCAGATCACAATCATCCATGCGCGTTTCATCACTTACACCTCGCTCGTTTTATTGAGTGTAAGTGGCACCTTGTAGAGGATTTAGCTTATTGGGTTTGATAGACCCGTCCCCATAGCACGATTTTCACTATTCCATCCAGGAGTGCCCGCCCATGAAAAAAGGAGCCTCGAGGCTCCCTTTTTTCATGGGCGGGCAGGTACTCTGCGGCTAGAACCAGAAGCCGATGATGAAGGAGCCCGCCAGGGTCAGCATCACGTTGGCCACCGCATAGGTGCCGGCGTAGCCGAGCGCCGGGATGGAGCTGTTGGCCGCCTCGTTCACCACGTCCATGGCCGGGGCGCAGGTACGGGCGCCCGTGATGGCACCAAGTAGCAGGGCCGGGTTCATTTTCAGCACCCAGACACCGAACAGGTAGCCTACCAGCACCGGCAAGGTGGTCACCAGCATGCCGGAGAAGAGCACCACCATCCCCACTTCGCTCAGGTGATCGAGGATGCCGCCCCCCGCCTTGAGGCCGGTACTCACCATGAAGACGGCGAGCCCGAGATCCTTGGCAAGGCGCAGGGCGCCTGGTGGCACATAGCCCACCGTGGGGTGGTTGGCACGCAGGTAGCCCATCAGGATCCCCGCCAGCAGCAGACCGACGGCATTGCCGAGGCCGAACTCTATCTGGCCGAACACCAGGGAGACGGAGCCGATGAGCAGGCCCAGCACGAAGAAGGTGGCGAAGGCCACCAGATCCGTGGTCTGGCTGTGGATGCTGATGAAGCCTATCTTGTTGGCCAGCAGCTTGACCCGCTGCTTCTCGCCGCTGATCTGCAGCACGTCGCCCTTTTGCAGCATGATGTTGCGATCGAACGGCATCTCTATCTGGGAGCGCACCACCCGGTTGAGGAAGCATCCCTTCTCGGTGAGGTTGAGCTCCACCAGATGGCGACCCACCACGGCATCATTCTTCACCACGATCTCTTCGGTGACGATCTGCAGGTCAAGGAGGTTGCGATCGAACACCTCCTTGCCGTTGCGGTAGTTGACGTCGAGCTTCTCGTGGCTCTCGGGGTAGCCCACCAGGGCGATCTCGTCCCCTTCCTGAATGACGGCGTCACCATCGGGGCTGGCTAGAATGCCGTTGCGGCGAATGCGCTCCACATAGCAGCCTGTGTGGGGATAGATGCCGGTTTCGCGCAGGGTACGACCGCCGATCCAGGCGGCGAGCTCCGGGCCGACCCGATAGGCGCGGATGATGGGCAGATAGGTCTTGCGGCTCTCGCTGTCGGAGAGCCCCCGCTCGCGGGCGATCTTCTGGGCCTCGGTGTTGAGATCCAGCCTGGCCAGGGAAGGAAGGTAGCGCACCACCAGCATCAGGCCCACCAGGCCCACCAGGTAGGTCAGAGCGTAGCCTATCCCCATGTTGTCGAGCACCGACTGCATGTCGGTCTGGTGTGGCAGGTTGAGCAATCCGCTTCGCAGGGCGTCCTGTGCCCCCACCAGGGCCGGCGTGGAGGTGAGAGAACCTGCCAGAATGCCGGCGGCCATGCCGGGCCCCAGATTGAAGAACTTGGCGAGCCCCACGGTCAGCAGCAGGGCCGACAGCAGGATCACCAGGGTCAGGGTGATGTAGTGGATGCCGTCGCGAAGGAAGACGCTGAAAAAGTGCGGCCCCGCTTCAATCCCCACGCAGAAGATGAACAGCATGAAGCCGACGTTTTCAGTGGAGGTGGAAAACTGGAATCCCATCTGGCCAAACAGCAGGGCGGTGAAGAGCACGCCTATGGTGTTGCCTATCTGGAAGTTGCCGATGCGTACCTTGCCCAGCAGCAGCCCGAAGGCCAGTACCACGAACAGCAGCAGGGAGTCGCTTTGATGTAGCAGTGTCACGAAATCTATGGTCATGCCCGGAAAAACCGAGGAAAAAAGTGGGGCCGATATTGTGCCGGATCCTGTATCAAGAAAGAAGCGCCAAAGCGGATTAACAGCCAGTTAAGTGCTGGTCTCTTCGGTGAAGATAGGGATGCGAGGGGGGGCTGGGGAAAACACCTCTATTTTACGCTGCAAGGCCCGCTGTCAATGAGTGAAATATGCTGTCGAGCAGAGAGGGGATGACGCTCCTGTGGACAATTTATTACCTGCTGCATGGGGAGCAAACGGGCATGTTTTTCAGCATTTTCCACTGAGGAAATTGAAGGGTAACAAAAGAGACTCATGACTCATCCGGCGAGGGCTGACCCGCAGGACGCGGCATAGCGAAAAAAAATCCCCCACAGGCAGCACCGCGAGTCGATTCATCCCATTTAGGGGGGAAGGGAAAAACAGCAGAAAATGGGGAAGAGCGGGGGCAGCCATCGCAAACCGGGGACAATGGCTGCCAGCCCAGATGAACCGTGGCTTTGGTCAAGTTACCCACAGAAACTGTGGATAACCCTGTTCATGAAACTTGGCGATCAGGCTGAAAGCCGCGCCAATACTGGGCTGCAAGGACTGTTCAAAAAATACCTGCAATTAATTGTTTCTATAAAAATCAAATAGTTATGCGCAGCAGAACAAAACGCTGCTGGTCAGTATCGGGAGATCAAAAGGGAGTCAGGCCGCAGGGAAGGGCTTGTGCATTAAAATTGGAAGAGGAAAGCACTAAAGTGGATAACTTGCACCGAGATGGTGAGGAATTGGCTCCCCCGACTGGACTTGAACCAGTGACATACGGATTAACAGTCCGCCGTTCTACCGACTGAACTACGGGGGAACATCAGGCAAGGAGGTGCATCATACAGAGGTCGTATTTCGGGGTCAATAGCCATCAGGGAGGGTGAGCGGATACCCAGCTCCTTCAACTCGGGGTACACTGCTCCCTTGCCGTTTTTTGCCGGGAGTCGTCATGAGCAAGTTATTCCAGTTGGCCAGCCAGTTTCAACCCGCCGGGGATCAGCCGAGGGCCATCGCCCAGCTGCTCGATGGCATCGAGTCGGGACTGGCCCACCAGACCCTGCTCGGGGTGACCGGTTCGGGCAAGACCTTTACCATGGCCAACGTCATCGCGACCCTCAATCGTCCCACCATGATCCTGGCCCCCAACAAGACCCTGGCGGCCCAGCTCTACGGGGAGATGAAGGAGTTCTTCCCCGACAACGCGGTGGAGTATTTCGTCTCTTATTACGACTACTACCAGCCCGAAGCCTATGTGCCGACCACGGACACCTTCATCGAGAAGGATGCCTCCATCAACGATCACATCGAGCAGATGCGGCTGTCAGCCACCAAGGCGCTGCTGGAGCGGCGCGACGTGGTGATCGTCGCCTCAGTGTCGGCCATCTATGGTCTGGGGGATCCCCAGGCCTACCTCAGCATGATGCTGCACCTCAAAGTGGGGGACGTGATCAATCAGCGGGATATCCTGCGCCGCCTCGCCGAACTGCAGTACACCCGCAACGACATGGCCTTCCAGCGCGGCACCTTCCGGGTGCGGGGGGAGGTGATCGACATCTACCCCGCCGAATCGGACAAGCTGGCCCTGCGGGTGGAGCTGTTTGATGAAGAGGTAGAACGCCTCTCCCTGTTCGATCCCTTGACCGGCGCCATCGAGCAGACGGTGGTGCGTTACACCATCTACCCCAAGACCCACTACGCCACCCCGCGGGAGACCATCCTGGGTGCCATCGAGCACATCAAGGAGGAGCTCAAGGGGCGGCGCGAGCAGCTGATGAGCCTCAACAAGCTGGTGGAGGAGCAGCGCATCAGCCAGCGCACCCAGTTCGACATGGAGATGATGCAGGAGCTGGGTTATTGCTCCGGTATCGAGAACTACAGCCGCTACCTCTCCGGTCGCGCGCCGGGTGAGCCGCCACCCACCCTGTTTGACTACCTGCCGGGGGACGGCCTGCTCATCATCGACGAATCCCACGTCACGGTGCCGCAGATCGGCGCCATGTTCAAAGGGGACAGATCCCGCAAGGAGACCCTGGTGGAGTACGGCTTCCGGCTTCCCTCGGCGCTGGACAACCGGCCCCTCAAGTTCGACGAGTTCGAGGCGCTGATGCCCCAGACTGTGTTCGTCTCGGCGACCCCGGGCCCCTACGAGCTGGAGAAGTCCGGCGGTGACGTGGTGCAGCAGGTGGTGCGTCCCACCGGCCTGCTCGATCCCGAGGTGGAAGTGCGGCCGGTCAGCACCCAGGTGGACGATCTGCTCTCCGAGATCCGCAAGCGGGTCGCCGTGGAGGAGCGGGTGCTGGTCACGACACTGACCAAGCGGATGGCGGAGGACTTGACCGAATACCTGGCAGATCACGAGGTACGGGTGCGCTATCTGCACTCGGACATTGATACCGTGGAGCGGGTGGAGATCATCCGCGACCTGCGCCTTGGCAAGTTCGATGTCCTGGTGGGCATCAACCTGCTGCGCGAAGGCCTCGACATGCCGGAAGTCTCCCTGGTGGCCATTCTGGATGCGGATAAAGAGGGCTTCCTGCGTTCCACCCGCTCCCTCATCCAGACCATCGGCCGGGCAGCGCGCAACCTCAACGGCAAGGTGATCCTTTACGGGGATACCATCACCAACTCCATGAAGGTTGCGATCGAAGAGACCGAGCGGCGCCGCGCCCTGCAACACGCCCACAACCTGGAACACGGCATCGTGCCGAAGGGGCTCAACAAGGCCATCGGCGATGTGATGGACATGGGGGGCAGCCGCACGGCGGGCAAGGCCGGCAAGGGGAGTCGCAAGGCTGCCGAACCGCAAGGGGAGTACCATGCCCGCTCTGCCAGCGAGATCAGCAAGGAGATCAAGCGGATGGAAGAGCAGATGTTCCAGCATGCGCGGGATCTGGAGTTCGAACAGGCGGCGGCGCTGCGGGATCAGATCCAGCGGCTGCGCGGCGAGCTGATCGAGTCATGAGCGCCAGACGCTGGCTCATCTGGCGGCGTTTGCGCCGCCTCTATCAGGGCTTTCGCCACCCAGGCACACCCTGGTGGGCGAAGGGGCTGGTGATCCTTATCCTGCTCTATGGCATCAGCCCGGTGGACGTTGTCCCCGATGTGGTGCCTCTCCTTGGCTGGCTCGACGACGCGACCCTGTTGCTGCTCCTCTTGTGGGGCTGGGAGAAATGCCTGCCCGGCGAGGTGCTGGCCGCTCTGGACAAGGCCGAGTGAGCAGAAGCCTACGTTCAGGGAAAGGGGAAAAGAAGGGGGGATTGAATGACTCCCTTCATGGGGTTCGAAAAAGGGGACCATGGGGAGATTGTGAGCCAGGTCTCATTGGCGTAGACTCCACGCCGTTCACTTCATGGGTACCAAAAAATGGATCTGATCCTCTTTGCCATCGACTTTATTCTGCACGTTGACGTGCATCTGAAAGAGCTGTTCGAGAATTATGGCGTCTGGGTATACGCCATCCTGTTTCTCATCATCTTCTGTGAAACCGGGCTGGTGGTGACTCCCTTCCTGCCGGGGGACTCCCTGCTGTTTGCTGCAGGTGCCCTCACAGTGGGCAGCGTGCTGGACGTGCACACCCTGGCCGCCGTGCTGATCATCGCCGCGGTGCTCGGCAACGTGGTGAACTACACCATAGGCCACTTCTTCGGTGAGCAGCTGTTTCGCAACCCCGATTCCAAAATCTTTCGTCGGGACTATCTGGTCAAGACCCATGCTTTTTATGCCAAGCATGGCGGCAAGACCATCATCATCACCCGTTTCCTGCCCATAGTGCGGACCTTCGCCCCCTTCGTGGCGGGCATGGGGGCTATGACCTATCCCCGCTTCCTGGCGTTCAACCTGGTGGGGGGGCTCTTGTGGGTGCTCTCCTTCGTCTATGCCGGCCACTTCTTTGGCAATCTGCCGGTAGTGCGCCACAACTTTACCCTGCTCATCTTCGGCATCATCGCGGTCTCCTTGTTGCCCATGGTGATCGGCATGGTGAAGGCCAGGAGAAGTGCCAGCAAGGCTACCTCCGAAGGCGCGTGACATCGCCGTGCACGACATGAAAGAAGGGAGCCTATGGCTCCCTTCTTGTTGGTTGGCTGAGTGGCAGGTCGCCGCTGCGCCCTTTGACCCGCTTGTGGCTTGTTACGATGATGCACACCCGCAGGCAGCCACTTCATTGGCAGAACAGGGAGAAGGGGAGCCGGCCCCCTGGGCATGGGGCCGTGAGGCGATAAGAGGAGATAAAAAGGGAGCCACGGGCTCCCTTTTATGGTCGAGTGAACGACTAGTTGCAGCAGCGCCCTTTTATCAGGTTGCCAGCAGCCACGATGACGAACACCAGCAGGTAGGCGGCAAAGATGGCCACGAGCCACTGCGGCATGGAGAAACCGAGGAACTGCCAGCTGATCTCGCTGCAGTCGCCGTCCGGGTAGAACATCCAGGGAACCCATTTATCCAGTGGTGCCCAGGCAGGGAAGTCAACAAACCCTTCGCATACGTTGAAGGGGGAGGGGTTCATCTGGTAATCCACGTGCTTGAGCGCCAGTTTCAGGCCCCAGAAGGCGCTGTAACCCCACAGGAGCATGGCACTCCAGCGCAGGTACCAGCGCTCTGGCGCGACCATGCCGAGGAGCCCGGCGGTGAGCACGCCGAGGAGGGCGATACGTTCATAGATGCACATCACGCAAGGGTGCAAACCCAGCACGTGCTGGAAGAAGAGGGCGCAGAGTTCCAGCGCGAAAGCGGAGGCTGCCAGCAATCCCCAGGCCAGGCGATGACTGGCAATGCGGCGAAGATACTCGATCATCTGATTGATCTCTCAGAGAAAAATAGTGGCTGAATTAGAGCAGAGCCCCATCTGAAAAGAAAGGGGCCGAACAGCCCCTTTCATGATCAGTGTGTGGACGGGGTGGGCAGTGGCAGTGCCCCATGATCCAGCAACCACCCTGCCTGATAGAACCATTCGGTTGCAGGACCGAGGAGCAGTTCCACGGAGAAAAAGCCGACAAGCCCCAGCACCAGGGTATAGGGCAGCGCCATCCAGACCATGCGGCCATAAGAGAGGCGCAGCAGGGGAGCGAGGGCCGAGGTGAGCATGAACAGGAATGCGGCCTGGCCATTGGGGGTGGCGACCGACGGCAGGTTGGTGCCGGTGTTGATGGCCACGGCCAGCAGATCAAAATGCTCGCGGCTGATGGCGCCGTTGATCAGGGCGGTCTTCACCTCGTTGATGTAGACGGTGCCGACGAAGACGTTGTCACTGACCATGGAGAGCAGACCGTTTGCCAGGTAGAAGAGGGCAAGCTGATCCTCCGGCTTGGCCGCCAGTACCCACTGGATCACCGGCTTGAACAGCTGTTGATCGATGATGACAGCCACCACGCTGAAAAAGACGGTGAGCAGGGCGGTGAACGGCAAAGCCTCCTGGAATGCCTTGCCAAGCGCGTGTTCTTCAGTCACGCCGGTGAACGCCGTCGCGAGCACGATGACCGTCAGGCCGATCAGCCCAACTGCAGCCAGATGGAGGGCAAGACCCGTGATAAGCCAGGTGGCAATCAGCGCCTGGACGATCAGCTTGGCCTTGTCCTGCGGGGTACGTTGTGCGTCTTCGTCGCGCTCGTAGGATTCCATGATGTGACGCACGGGCTCGGGCAAGCGGGCGCCATAACCGAACCAGCGGAATTTTTCGACCAGGATGCAGGTCAGCAGGCCGCAGATGAAGACCGGGATGGTGACTGGCGCCATGCGAATGGCGAATTCACCGAAGTGCCACCCCGCCTGTTCACCGATGATGAGGTTCTGGGGTTCGCCGACCAGGGTGCAGACGCCCCCCAGGGCGGTACCGATGGCGGCGTGCATCATCAGGCTGCGCAGGAAGGCACGAAATTCGTTCAGATGCTGGCGGGAGAGCTCGTCAATCTCTTCGTCATCATGATGCAGATTGCCGGACTCATCCCGAGAGGCCACCTTGTGGTAGATGGCGTAGAAGCCGGTTGCGACGCTGATGACCACGGCGATCACGGTCAGGGCATCAAGGAACGCGGAGAGAAATGCAGACACCAGGCAGAAGGCGAGAGAAAGCAACGTTTTGGAGTGGATGCGCACCAGCATCTTGGTAAAGACGTAGAGCAGCAACTGCTTCATGAAGTAGATGCCGGCCACCATGAAGACCAGCAGCAAAAGCACTTCAATATTGGCCACCAGCTCATGTTTTATCTGGTTGGCGGAGGTCATGCCGATGAGCACGGCTTCGATGGCCAGGAGTCCGCCCGGTTGCAGCGGATAGCACTTGAGGGCCATGGCCAGGGTGAAAATGAACTCGACAACCAGCAGCCAGCCGGCCAGGAAGGGATCAACGTAGAAAATGATCGGGTTGATCAGCAGGAATAGAACGATGGCAATTTTGTACCATCGCGGAGCATTGCCCAAAAAGTTCTTTGTAAACGCGCGCCCTAGGCTGATTGGCATAATGATGGTTCTCTGTTCTGTTGTTGATATCTGCGTCTATGCAGTCGAGCCCGACCCGAGCCGAACATCCGGATATTCACCTGTATCAGATTGATTGCACATGATTTTAATCAAGGGAGCGATAACTATAAATAAGCTCGCCGAACTTGCCCAGCGAGCAAACGCTTATATCCCCATCATTTGGTGTTGGTTGACTCCCCACTTGTTGCTGTATACATATTTTTAACAAAAAGATCGGGGTAATGTGAGCAGAGGACCGACCTTCTGCTTGCCAGCATGACCGGCTTTGCTATTATTCGGGGGCCTTTTTACGCACTACAACAGAGTCATTACATGGTCATTAAAGCGCAAAGCCCTGCCGGGTTTGCCGAGGAATACATCATCGAGTCCATCTGGAACAATCGCTTTCCTCCTGGATCCATTCTGCCGGCGGAGCGCGAGCTGTCCGAATTAATCGGCGTGACTCGCACTACCTTGCGTGAAGTGTTGCAGCGCCTTGCCCGTGATGGCTGGCTCACCATCCAGCATGGCAAACCGACCAAGGTCAACAATTTCTGGGAAACCTCCGGTCTCAACATTCTGGAGACCCTGGCGCGTCTCGATCAGGACAAGGTGCCGGATCTGGTGGCACAGCTGCTCTCCGCCCGGACCAACATCTGCACCATCTTCATCCGTGGCGCCATTCGTAACAACCCGGAACAGGCCGCCGAGATACTGCGTGGTGCCGATGATGTGGAGAACACGGCCGAGGCCTATGCGGACTTCGACTACCGTTTGCATCATCAGCTTTCGTTTGCCTCGGGCAATCCCATCTATGCCTTGATCCTCAATGGTTTCAAGGGCTTGTACAGCCGGGTTGGCCGCTACTACTTCTCGGACAAGCAGGCGCGCGAAACCGCAGATGCCTACTACAAGACGCTGCGCAAGCTGGCCGAAACCAAGGATCACGAAGCCGTGTTCATGACTGTACGCCAGTACGGCATCGAGTCTGGCAAGCTTTGGACCCGTCTGCGTCAGGACATGCCAAGCAACCTGTGTGACAACTGATTGCCCTGACCCAAGAAAAACGCGCCTGATGGCGCGTTTTTTTATGCCTGGTACTGACGTTAGGTCATGCTCTTGCGGTCCGGACAACGGCCGATGATATCTGCGGATAGCTCGCCATTGTCCTGCTCCAGCACCACATCGAAACCCCACAGCTGATGCAGATGCTTGAGCACCTCGTGGCGTGACTCGCCAAGGGGGATGCGGTTGTGGGGAACATAGCGCAGGGTCAGGGAGCGATCGCCTTTCACTGCCACGTTGTAGACCTGAATGTTGGGCTCCAGGTTGCTCAGGTTGTATTGAGCGGACAGGGTGCTACGCACCAGCCGGTAGCCCTCTTCATTGTGAATGGCGGACACTTTGAGGTAGTTCTTCAAATCGTCGTCATCGATGGCAAAGAGCTTCATGTCGCGCATCACCTTGGGACTGAGGAACTGGCTAATGAAGCTTTCGTCCTTGAAGTTCTGCATGGCGAAATGCAATGTCTCGACCCAGTTGGTGCCAGCGTAATCGGGGAACCAGTATCTGTCCTCCTCGGTCGGGTGCTCGCAGATGCGACGCAGGTCGGTGAACATGGCAAAGCCAAGGGCGTAGGGGTTGATCCCCGAGTAATACCGGCTGTTGTAGGGGGGCTGATAGACGACGTTGGTGTGGCTGTGCAGCACCTCCAGCATGAAGCGATCGCTGATTTTTCCCTCGTCATAGAGGTGGTTGAGAATGGTGTAGTGCCAGAAGGTGGCCCAGCCCTCGTTCATCACCTGCGTCTGCTTCTGCGGGTAGAAGTACTGACTGATCTTGCGCACGATACGTACCACCTCGCGCTGCCAGGGCTCGAGCAGGGGGGCATTCTTTTCGATGAAATAGAGGATGTTCTCCTGAGGCTCGGCAGGATAGCGCCTGTCTTCCACCCCGGCAATCTTGTGCTGCTTGGGCAGGGTACGCCACAGCTCATTGACCTGGGTTTGCAGATAATCTTCCCGCGCCTTCTGGCGTCGCTTCTCCTCGGCCAGAGAAATCTTCTGGGGCCGCTTGTAACGATCCACCCCGAAGTTCATCAGGGCATGGCAGGAGTCGAGCAGTTTCTCCACCGCATCGATGCCGTGTTTTTCCTCGCACTCGGTGATGTAGTTCTTGGCAAACAACAGGTAGTCGATGATGGAGGAGGCATCGGTCCAGGCCTTGAACAGATAGTTGTTCTTGAAGAAGGAGTTGTGACCATAGCAGGCGTGGGCCATGACCAGCGCCTGCATCGGCATGGTGTTCTCTTCCATCAGATAGGCGATGCAGGGGTCCGAGTTGATGACGATCTCGTAGGCCAGTCCCATTTGGCCGCGCTTGTAGTTGCGTTCGGTGTGGATAAAGCGCTTGCCGAATGACCAGTGTTGATAACCGATGGGCATGCCCACGCTGGAGTAGGCATCCATCATCTGCTCTGCAGTGATCACCTCGATCTGGTTGGGATAGGTGTCGAGCCGATAGAATTTGGCGACCCGGGCTATCTCCTGGTGATAAAGCTCCAGCAGATCGAAGTTCCAGTCAGGACCATCGTCCAGCGGCGCTATCTTTCTTGCGGTTTCTACCATATGTGATCCCTCAAGCCGCTTGCTTCTTGAACAATTCCCGGAACACCGGATAAATGTCCTCGACCTTGCGAATGTGCTCCATGGCGAAGTGGGCGTATTGCTCTGCCACCGCCTCATATTCGTGCCACAGGGTCTGGTGGGCGCGGGTAGTGATCTCGATGTAGGAGTAGTAACGCACCCGCGGCATGATGTCACGCATCAGGATCTCCCTGCACTGGGGTGAGTCATCGGCCCAGTTGTCACCATCAGAGGCCTGCGCCGCATAGATGTTCCACTGGTTGGCGGGATAACGTTCGTTGATGATGTCGTTCATCATCTTGAGCGCACTGGAGACGATGGTGCCGCCGGTCTCCTGGGAGTAGAAGAACTCGTGCTCGTCCACCTCCTTGGCCTGGGTGTGGTGGCGGATGTAGACCACCTCGACATTCTTGTAAGTCCGGCTCAGGAATAGATAAAGCAGGATATAGAAACGCTTGGCCATCTCCTTGGTAGCCTGATCCATGGAACCGGAGACGTCCATCAGGCAGAACATCACCGCCTGGCTCGAGGGGACGGGCCGTTTGACAAAGTTGTTGAATTTGAGGTCGAAGGTGTCGATAAAGGGGACCGCATCGATCCGTCGTTTCAGCTCCCTGATCTCTTTTTCAAGTTGCGCCATTTCGGCGAAATGGTCGTTGGGCTCGCAAGCCAGCTGGGCCAGGCGCTCCTCCAGTTCACGCAACTGACGTTTCTTGCCTGCCTGCAGCGCCATGCGCCGCGCCAGCGAATTTTGCAGGGAGCGCACCACGTTGATGTTGGCAGGCACCCCGTTGGAGGTGTAGCCGGCCCGATAGGTCTTCATCTCCATCAGCTGGTTGAGCTGGGTCTTTTGCAGCCGCGGCAGCTCCAGATCCTCGAACAGCAAGTCCAGGTACTCGTCCTTGGAGATCTGGAAGACGAAATCATCGACGCCCTCTCCTTGATCCGAAGCCTGGCCCTCGCCACTCCCTTGGCCGCCGCCACCCCCTTTGGGCCGGTCAATCTTGTCACCAGATACGAACTGGTCGTTGCCTGGATGCACCATCTCCCGTTTGCCGCCATGACCCTGATGAAAATGGGGTTCCCCGATGTCCTTGGTCGGGATGCTGATGCTCTCACCCTTGTCCACGTCCTGAATGCTGCGCTTGGAGACAGCATCCGAGACCGCTTGTTTTATCTGCTTCTTGTAGCGGCGGATGAAGCGCTGCCGATTGACAGCGCTTTTGTTTTTGCCGTTGAGCCTGCGGTCGATAAAATGCGCCATAACTCCCCCTTGAACACGGCAGGGTCAGGATGACTTGCGTACCCTGAGATACCACTCGGAGAGCAGCCGCACCTGTTTACGTGTGTAGCCTTTCTCCATCATCCGTTCGACAAAGTTATCGTGCTTCTTCTGCTCCTCAGCCGAGGTTTTGCTGTTGAAGGAGATAACCGGCAGCAGCTCTTCCGTGTTGGAGAACATCTTCTTCTCGATCACGGTGCGCAGCTTCTCGTAACTGGTCCAGTTGGGGTTACGGCCTGCATTGTTGGCCCGGGCACGCAGCACGAAGTTGACGATTTCGTTGCGGAAATCTTTCGGGTTGCTGATCCCGGCAGGTTTTTCAATTTTCTCCAGCTCGCTGTTGAGAGACGCTCTGTCAAACAGCTGGCCGGTTTCTGGGTCACGATACTCCTGATCCTGGATCCAGAAGTCGGCGTAGGTGACGTAGCGATCGAAGATGTTCTGACCGTACTCTGAATACGACTCGAGGTAGGCGGTCTGGATCTCCTTGCCGATGAACTCGACGTAGCGCGGAGTCAGGTAACCCTTGATGAACTCCAGATAGCGATCGTGCAGCTCTTGCGGGAACTGCTCGCGCTCTATCTGCTGCTCCAGCACATAGAAGAGGTGCACCGGGTTGGCAGCCACTTCCGCGTGGTCGAAGTTGAAGACGCGGGAGAGGATCTTGAACGCGAATCGGGTGGAGAGGCCGTTCATGCCCTCGTCGACACCGGCATAGTCGCGATACTCCTGGTAGCTCTTCGCCTTGGGATCCGTGTCCTTGAGACTCTCGCCGTCATAGACCCGCATCTTGGAATAGAGGCTGGAGTTTTCCGGCTCTTTGAGTCGCGACAGCACCGAGAACTGGCCCAGCAGCTCCAGAGTACCCGGTGCGCATTTGGCCTCGGTCAGCTCGCTGTTGAACAGCAGTTTTTCGTAGATCTTCACCTCTTCCGAGACGCGCAGGCAGTAGGGCACCTTGACGATGTAAACACGGTCGAGGAAGGCTTCGTTGTTCTTGTTGTTGCGGAACTGCTGCCACTCGGATTCGTTGGAGTGGGCCAGCAGGATGCCGTCGAAGGGGAGGGCGGAGAGCCCCTCGGTACCGTTGTAGTTCCCCTCTTGCGTCGCCGTCAGCAGCGGGTGCAGCACCTTGATGGGGGCCTTGAACATCTCGACGAACTCCATCATCCCCTGGTTTGCCTTGCACAGCGCACCGGAGTAGGAGTAAGCATCGGCATCATCCTGGGCGAAGTGTTCCAGCATGCGGATATCGACCTTGCCGACCAGGGAGGAGATGTCCTGGTTGTTGTCGTCCCCCGGTTCGGTCTTGGCGATGGCGATCTGATCGAGGATGGAGGGGTTTACCTTCTCCACCTTGAATTTGGTGATGTCGCCGCCAAACTCGTGAAGGCGCTTGGCGACCCAGGGAGACATGATGGGGCGCAGATAACGGCGAGGGATGCCGTACTCCTTCTCGAGGATTTCGCCATCTTCGTCGATGTCAAACAGGCAGAAGGGGTGATCGTTCACCGGTGAGCCCTTGATGCGATAGATGGGCACTTTTTGCATCAGGGATTTGAGTTTCTCTGCCAGCGAGGATTTACCGCCGCCAACCGGTCCGAGCAGATAGAGGATCTGTTTCTTCTCTTCCAGGCCCTGAGCGGAATGTTTGAGATAGGAGACAATCTGTTCGATGGCCTCTTCCATGCCATAGAAGTCTTTGAAAGCGGGATAACGCGCGACGACGCGGTTGGAAAAGAGACGGCTGAGACGTGGATTGGTCGAGGTGTCGATCATTTCCGGCTCGCCGATGGCGGTCAGCAGACGTTCGGCGGCAGAGGCGTAGCAGGATTTGTCCTGTTTGCACATATCCAGAAACTCCTGGATGCTGTACTCCTCCTCTCTGGCCTTCTCATACCGCTGTTGATAGTGCTCGAAGATGCCCATAACTTAGCCCTCGTTATAGTCGCTTGCCCTGAAAAAGAGTGGATCACTACTTTTGTTCTGTTTACCTCTTAAGCCTAGTCAACAGCCCCCAGTAATCCATCGCCATCATTGGTTTAAGTTTGTGCGGGAGCTTCCCGATCCTCGTGCGGGAAGAAGCAGTAAGTGACATACCTATGTTACTGACTGTTAAATTATTTTTGCCACGACAGTGATGCAAATGTCAAAGACATAAAAAATAAATCTTTGTGTGCCAGAGGGAGAAAATGGTGACGCTCTGTTTTGTCAGGGGGCGGTGCCAGCAAAGGCAAGGGCGGCAGGGAATAGAGGGTGAAAAGGCGTGTCGCTTACGTCAACGTAATGTTATTTGCTTGGTGTTTTTGCTCTAATTTTTACATTGACGCTACATTCTAGCTGCTCTAGATTGAGCCCTGTGTCGAGCAGTCATCGCTTTAGCAAGAGAGTGGGTGATTGTGCAGATACTAAGCTCTGTTTAAGCACGTTTCCGTTGGCTTGACCCTCGCATCCGCGAGGGTCTTATTTTTTCAGCGCCTGAACGGCGCCAAACCTGCAAGCTCAGGATCCGGCGGGATAGAGGGCTGACACCGCCGCCAGCACCTCGGCGAAGGGATGGTTCGCCAACTGGCCAAAACCGGCCAGATCCCTGGCCTTGAGACGGGTGGTCAGCGGGGTGGCGATGCCACACAGGAAACGGGTCAGGATCCTGGGATGGCGCTGATGGCAGAGGGCGATCAGCGGGTCGCACCAGGCGCGCAAACCGTGCTCGTTGGGCAAGCCCGGTGATGGCAATGGCGGCAACACTGCGATCTCTCCCCGGCAGACGGAACAGTGCCCGCAGCGCTCGGGGGCGGCGTCGTCGGCAAAATAGTGGGCAAGCTCATGGCTGAAGCAGGTGGTCGAGGTGAAAAAGGCCAGCAGCGCCTGAAGGCGGGCCAGCTCGCTCTGCTCTTTCTTTTCAAACAATCCATGCAGCTCTTCGGCCAGGGTCGCGGTATCGATTTGCTGGCTCAGCACCCGATAAACCTCGGTCATCTGCTTGCTTTCAAGCTCGATCCAACCCTGCTGCTGCAGGTAGTCCAGCGCCGCCGCGGCGCGCTGGCGTTCCCCCTGATATCCCTGCCACAGCGCTTCGAAGTCCATGGTGCACCAGGTGCGCGCCTGGGGTGCGCAGGCAAAGACCTGCTCCAGGAACTGGCGGCGTTCGGGATTGAAACGAGCGAGGATCGCCTGTTTTTCCAGTACGAACCTGAAACGGTACTCGGCAAAGTAGCTGTAGGCCGGTGCAATGACCCCTGCCATCTCCAGATAGACCAGCAGGGTCTTGAGGGGCAGTTGGCGAATGTTGGTCTCGTTGGAGAGGCGTAGCAGACCAAATTCCCACTCGGTGCCGCTCTGGCGCACGATATCGAGCAAGTGCGCGATGGCGTCCCTGTCCGGCGTATCCCCATAGACGAAGTTTTCCAGTACCGGCAACTGGGCGCGGCTCGCCAGCACGGTGCAGCGGGAGGGAAGCCCGTCACGTCCGGCGCGGCCTATCTCCTGGCTGTAGTTCTCGATGGACTTGGGCAGGTCGTAGTGAATGACCCGGCGAATGTCGGCCTTGTCGATGCCCATGCCAAAGGCGATGGTGGCCACGATGCAGTGGAGTCTGCCAGCCATGAAGTCGTGCTGGATCTGGCTGCGCAGGGCGGGATCGAGCCCCGCATGGTAGGCGCATGCCCGGATGCCGCTGGCCTGTAGCTGCGCGGCGCACTGTTCTGCGCTGTGTTGCAGAGTCACGTAGACGATGGTGGGGGCGGCCGGATCGCGGCGCAACTCGTCACGCAGCCAGCCATCGCGGGCCGTGCCGGCCAGCGGGATGACGGCGAGATCCAGATTGGGGCGATAGAAACCGGTCACCACCAGATCCTCTTTTTCTATGCCGAACTTGGCCTGCATGTCTGCCATCACCGCCGGGGTGGCGGTGGCGGTGAGCAGCAGCACCTGGGGAATGGCCAGATCGCGGCGATGGTCCGGCAGCTTCAGGTAGTCGGGCCGAAAGTTGTGGCCCCACTCCGAGATGCAGTGCGCCTCGTCCACCACCAGCAGGGAGAGCGGCACCTGGGCGATAAAGCGGCGGAAGCGTTCGTTCTTGAGGCGCTCCACCGAGATCATCAGGATCTTGAGCTGGCCGTCGCTGGCCTGCTGCATCACCTGCCGACTCTCCTCGGGGGTCTGGCTGGAGTCCAGGGTGGCGGCGGCGATCCCCTTGCTGCGCAAAAAGGCGAGCTGATCGTGCATCAGGGCCAGCAGGGGAGAGATGACCAGGGTCAGGTGGGGCAGTGCGAGGGCGGGCAATTGATAACAGAGGGATTTCCCCGCGCCAGTCGGGAAGATGGCTGCGGCGCTCTTGCCGGCCAGCAGACGACTGATCACTGCTTCCTGCCCGGGCCGCAAGCGATCAAAGCCGAAGTGTCGGGTCAATAAAGAGGTGATCATGGCAAGGCTCCCTGAAAAAGGGCGTCATCATATCACTTCTGGCCCAGTGGTGGCCGATGATCGGACTGGTTTGGTGACATTTTGACCGTGGTTGATATTGTGTTATCACATTGTTGTAGATTTTTTGTGAGGTAACCCTGATATTTTTCAGTGATTATGTGGAAAAAAACCATGGCAGATGGGATATTCCTGTCCGCAACCCCACGCGAACGGGACAGATCCACCAGAAGAGCTGCCCACGGCGTCACCGTCAACGGACCGGTGCCAATGCGCGGGGCTGGTTGCCAACAGGACTAATGATTCACGCACCATGAGTGCACAGGGACTACTTGATGACACAACAACACCCCCTCATTCGACTGGTCAACAGCACCAGTCTGGTTAGCCAGATCCTGGTCGGTCTGGTATTCGGTATCCTTCTTGCGATGTTCATGCCCGAGTGGGCCAAGGCGGCGGGTCTGCTCGGCAGCCTGTTCGTCGGCGCCCTGAAGGCCGTGGCGCCGCTGCTGGTCTTCGTGCTGGTGATGTCGGCGATCATCGGCCACAAGCAGGGCCAGAAGACCAACATGAAACCGATCCTGCTGCTCTATGTGCTGGGTACCTTCCTGGCGGCTGCCGTGGCAGTGGTGGCGAGCTTCCTCTTCCCCTCCAACCTGCATCTGGTGGCAGGCGCTACCGAGATCACGCCGCCGGGGGGCATCACGGAAGTGTTGCAGACCCTGCTGTTCAACGTGGTGACCAACCCGGTGAAAGCACTGCTGGAAGCCAACTATATCGGCATCCTGGCCTGGGCCATCGGCCTTGGTATCGCCATGCGTCACGCCAATGAGAGCACCAAATCACTGATTTCCGATGTGTCCCACGGGGTTTCCGCCATCGTCAAGGCCGTGATCCGTTGCGCTCCGCTCGGCATCCTGGGCCTGGTTGCCTCCACCCTGGCTGAAACCGGCTTCGATGCGCTGTTTGGCTATGCCCAGCTGCTGGTGGTACTGATCGGCTGCATGCTGTTCATCGCCTTCGTGGTCAATCCGCTCATCGTCTTCTGGAAGATCAAGCGCAACCCCTATCCCCTGGTGCTGACCTGCCTGAAAGAGAGCGGTGTGACCGCCTTCTTCACCCGCAGCTCCGCCGCCAACATTCCGGTCAACATGGCCCTGGCCGAGAGGCTGCGCCTGCCGGAAGACACCTATGCGGTCTCCATCCCGCTGGGGGCCACCATCAACATGGCCGGCGCCGCCATCACCATTACCGTGCTCTCCATGGCGGCGGTGCATACCCTGGGGATGGAAGTGGACATGGCGACCGCCATTCTGCTCTCCGTCGTCGCCACCATCAGTGCCTGTGGCGCTTCCGGTGTGGCGGGTGGCTCCCTGCTGCTGATCCCGCTGGCGTGCAGCCTGTTCGGTATCAGCAACGACATCGCCATGCAGGTGGTGGCCGTTGGCTTCATCATCGGGGTGTTGCAGGATTCCGCCGAAACGGCCCTCAACAGCTCCACCGACGTGCTGTTCACTGCGGCGGCCTGCATGGCCGAGGATGAGAGCCTGCTGGATGCCGCCCCGGTCCCCAGCCGCGAAGCTTGATCCCCTCAGACTTTCCGCTCTGCACAGGCGCCCTCTTCGGAGGGCGCTTTTTATTTGCGCGGGCGTCAGGCGCCCTGCACCTTCTCGCCGTGTCATGGCATTGACAGTGCTCGGATCCCCCTGTGTGATTTCCCGGGAGGGGCCCGTTGGCCGCCTTCGTGTTCTCGCCACTTCCATCGATCCATTCCCTGTATCAACTGCCTGGCCCTGCCTTCGCCGGGCATCTGGGGCTGGTTTGTGCTGTCAGCGTGGCGGCTTGTGGCATCCCCTCTGGTGATCGAAGGGGTCATCTGCGCTTCGGACGCTGCACGGGAAGCCCGGTCAAGATCTCTCGGCAGCTTTTGCCTGCGCCCTGTGGACGGTGTTTTCCTTGAGTGCTTTGAGGGAAGGCCCCATTGGGTGGGGACCTGGACTCTCTGGGCGAAACCTCGAAGAGCGGGCGTCCTGGTAAGGACAAGGGCTCTGGTGTTCTGCCTGCAAGGCCGATGGCGTGCGGTAGATGACGGGATAACACAGTACGTCTTGGTCGTGTGTCATGGGCGAAGGAATATGAGCGGCAAGCTGTCACCAAGGGGAAAGAGAGTGGGTGAAAGGGCTGTCTCTGATTTGAGGGCAGGGGGCTCTGATCATCTGAGCCCAGTACCTGATGATCATAACGAACACAGCCCGGCAGAGGAGATCTGCCGGGCTGTGGGAGGCGCCGGGCCAGATGCTGGCCCGACGGTATCGCAGGAAGGCTTAGCCGACCAGTTGATAAAGGATGGCGGAGATGGCGATAAGGCCCATGGTCGCCACGAAGACGTTGCTGATCTGGCCCTGGTATTTCGCCATGGCCGGAACGCGCTTGATGGCGTACATGGGCATGAGGAACAGGATGGTGGCGATGATGGGGCCACCCAGGGATTCGATCATCCCGAGGATGGAGGGGTTGATCACGGCAACGCCCCACAGGGTCAGGATGAAGAAGGCGATGATGAACAGCTCCACCTTCTTGTGGTTCGGTGCCTTGCCGGAGCTGCGCATGTTCTGGACGATCATCCCTTTCAGACCTTCACGGGCACCCAGATAGTGGCCGAAGAAGGAGGAGACGATGGCCACGAAGGCAACCAGCGGACCGAAGTAGGAGATGATGGGGCTCGCATGCTGGTTGGCCAGGTAGGAGAGCACGGCGATGTTCTGGGACTTGGCTTCTGCCAGCTGGGCCGGCGTCAGGCTCATCACGCAGGAGAAGACGAAGAACATCACGAAGCCCAGCAGAATGATGGCGGTGCGCTTGAGGATGGCGTCGGACTTGGCGACGGCATGCTCACCGTGATCACGGCGCTGAGCCAGGGCGAAGCTGGAGATGGCCGGGCTGTGGTTGAAGGAGAAGACCAGCACCGGGATGGTCAGCCACAGGGTGGTGGCGAAGTCCTTGGTGCTCGGCATTTCATTCAGGGCCGCACCGGTCCAGTCCGGGATCAGGTACAGGGAGATGCCCGCCAGAATGGCGATGAGCGGATAGACCAGGAACTCGGTCACTTTCAGCATCAGCTTCTCGCCAGCCAGCATCACGGACATCATGGCCATGATGAGCACGATGGAGAGGATCCAGCGCGGGGGCGGCGTCATCTGCAACTGGTTGACCAGGAAACTTTCCACCGTGTTGGTGATGCCCACACCGTAGATCAGCACGATGGGGTAGATAGCGAAGAAGTAGAGCAGGGTGATCAATTTACCGGCACCCACGCCGAAGTGCTCTTCCACCACCTGGGTGATGTCGGCATTGGGTTGCTTGGAGGAGAGCACGAAGCGCGCCAGACCACGGTGGGCCAGGTAGGTCATGGGGCCGACCAGCAGCGCCATCACCACCAGCGGCCAGAAGCCACCCATGCCGGCGTTGATGGGCAGGAACAGGATGCCTGCACCAACGGCGGTACCGAACAGGCTGATCACCCAGGTGGTGTCTTGTTTACTCCAACCGCGAGATTGGACCGAGCTGATTCCTTGCTCCTGTGCGGCTGCAACATCCTGTGCGCCAGTGACAGTATTGGACATGTGTCTCACCCCGAATGTGTGGTTTTAATTAGTCGGCGCAAGAATACTTTCTTTTTAATCAAAAATGTTGATCAAATTCACCTTTGTGCGGCTGAAACCCGTACTTTCTTGTAGAAATGTGATCAAAAGAATAAAAAATCAAAATTTATTTATCAAATGCAGTGTTATTTGAATGTTAACTGGATAATTTCCCACCTCATTATGTTATCGGAATGTTATGTCGAGATGTGCTGGGCAAGCTGGCGGATCATGCTGGCAGTGGCTCCCCAGATGAAAGATTGCTCCCAAGGGATCCAATAGATGGTGTGACGTCCGTCCGCCCTTGGCAGGCTCAGGGCTATGTGCTGCCCCGGATCCAGCACGTGAGCGAGGGGGACTTCGAAGGCCTGGGCCACCTCGTCCTGGCTCAGGGTCAGCCCGTAGCCTGGGTCGAGCATGGCGAGGACCGGCAGCACATCGTAGCGCGAGACGGTATTGAGAGGGGTGAGGCTGCCGATGATCCTGATCTGGGAGGGGGGAATGCCAAGCTCCTCCTCGGTTTCCCTGAGCGCGGTGTGAATGAGGTCCCGGTCTTCCGGGTCCTGACGCCCGCCGGGAAAGCTGATCTGCCCCGGGTGGTGGCGCAGGGCGGCGCTGCGGCGCGTCAGCAGCAGGTGCAGGCCCTCGGGGCGCTCCACCAGGGGGATCAACACGGCGGCAGGTTTGAGCCCGGCCAGTGCCAGGCGATGGGCGGGGGCGGGGCGCTGCAGCAAAAAGCGGGTCAGCAGCTCGGCACTCGTCATCTCCATGGGTCTCCTTGTGTCGGCCCCGCAGGGCCGGATGGGATCAAAGGGCATCGAGCAGTGGCAGGATGCGGGCCACCTTGTCGTAGGTTTCCTGATATTCGGCGTCGGGATCGGAGTCGGCGATGATGCCGCCCCCCGCCCAGCAGTGCAGCTGACCGGCTTCGGCGATCAGGGTACGGATGCAGATGCTGGTATCCATCCTTCCGTGCTGACTCAGATAACCGATGCTGCCGCAGTAGGCATTGCGCCGCACCGGCTCCAGCTCCTCGATGATCTCCATCGCCCGGATCTTGGGAGCCCCTGTGATGGAGCCGCCGGGGAAGCAGGCCCGCAGCAGATCCACTTCTTGCCAGCGCGCATCCAGCTCTCCGTGAATGGTGGAGACCAGGTGATGCACCGCCGGGAAGGATTCCACGGCAAAGAGATGCGGCACAGTGACCGATCCCGGCCGGCTCACCCGGCCGATGTCGTTGCGCAGCAGATCGACGATCATCAGGTTCTCCGATCTGTCCTTGTCGGCGTTGGCGAGTGACTCGGCCACCCTGGCATCCTGGGCGGGATCCGGGTGGCGAGGCCGGGTGCCCTTGATGGGCTTGGTCTCGATATGGCGCTTGTCGAGCAGCAGGAAACGCTCCGGGGAGAGGCTCAGAATGGCGCTTTGCGGCAGGCGGACAAAGGCGGAGAACGGCGCCTTGTTGGCGGCGCTCAGGGCGAGATAGGCGGACCATTCATCCCCCTGATAAGGGGCGCTGAAGCGCTGGGTCAGGTTGATCTGGTAACAATCCCCCGCCGCCAGATAGGCCTGGATACGGGCAAACTTGTCTCCGTATTCGGCCCGCGTCATGTTGCTCTGCCAGGGGCCGGTCAGGCGAAGGGGGAGGGGGGGTCGTTCGCGCTGCGCCATCAGCCAGTCGAGCCTGCGGGCGAGGCCAGCTTCATCACCCCAGTGGGCCAGTTGCCAGTGTCCCGTCGCGACATTTCGCAGCAGCGCCCAGTCGTAGATCCCGACCGCCATGTCGGGCACCTGGATGTCCTGTTGCGCCACTGCGGGCAGACGCTCGAATCGTCGGCCCAGATCGTAGCCAAAGAGTCCCAGGGCTCCCCCGATGAACGGCAATCCCGAGTCATCCTCAACGCGCTCCCCAAGCAGGGCTCGCTGGGTCTTGGCGAGCAGGGCGAGGGGATCGCCGTCATGATGGTGCTGGTGGTTATCCCGGGTGAGGCAGGTGCTGGTACCCCTGGTTTCCAGGGTGGCAAGCGGATCGGCGCTGATGATGTCAAAACCGTTGTCAGCCCCCAGGGGGCCGGCGGATTCCAGCAGGATGGCCCAGGGTTGGTGTTGCAGGCAGGCGAACCAGGTGTGGAGCGAGGCCTGCGGGTCGAAATGGTGGATATGCAGTCTTGGTTTCATTTTTTGTTACATAGGCAACAGTTTGCGCCCGGCTCCCTAGCCGGTTCGGGTGGTCAAGCGTATCATGGCCGCCGGCATTTTTAAGAAAAACACCGTTATAAAAACACGCCGCAGTCTGCCGGCTCCAGGTGCATTTGCCACCTGCCGAAGGCCCGGCTCATATGGAAGCCCTTGCTCGCGCAAGCGATAACAAGGACCAGTGAGGATGATATGAGCATCATTAGAAAACAGGACTTTATCGATTCCATTGCTGACGCCCTGCAGTACATCTCCTTCTACCACCCCCTCGATTTCGTGCAGGCCGCCAAGGCCGCCTATGACCGCGAGATCAACCCGGCCGCCAAGGATGCCCTGGCCCAGATCCTGATCAACTCCCGCATGTCTGCCGAAGGTCATCGCCCGCTCTGTCAGGACACCGGTATCGTCACCTGCTTCGTCAAGATCGGCATGCAGGTGCAGTGGGACAGCGACATGACGGTCCAGGAGATGGTGGATGAGGGCACCCGCCGTGCCTACACCAATCCGGACAACCCGCTGCGCGCCTCCGTGCTGGCGGATCCGGCCGGCAGCCGCAAGAACACCAAAGACAATGCCCCCGCTGTCGTGCACATCGACATGATCCCCGGCGACAAGGTGGAAGTGAGTATCGCGGCCAAGGGCGGCGGCTCCGAAAACAAATCGAAGATGGTGATGCTCAACCCCTCCGACGATATCGTGGAGTGGGTGCTCAAGACGGTGCCGACCATGGGGGCTGGCTGGTGCCCGCCCGGCATGCTCGGCATCGGCATCGGCGGCACCGCCGAGAAGGCGGCGGTGCTCGCCAAGGAAGCCCTGATGGAGCACATCGACATCCAGGAGCTGATTGCCCGTGGTCCCGAGACCACCGAAGAGAAGCTGAGGGTCGAGCTCTATGACAAGGTCAACAAGCTCGGGATCGGTGCCCAGGGGCTGGGCGGCCTGACCACGGTGCTGGATGTGAAGGTGAAATCCGCACCGACCCACGCCGCCTCCAAGCCCGTGGTGATGATCCCCAACTGCGCCGCCACCCGTCACGTGCATTTCGAACTCGATGGCTCCGGCCCGGCGGAGCTGACCCCCCCCAGGCTGGAAGATTGGCCGGAGATCACCCGTGAGTCCGGTGGCAATGTGCGCCGGGTCAACGTGGATGGCATCACCAAGGCAGAGCTTGCCAGCTGGAAGAGCGGCGATACCGTGCTGCTCTCCGGCAAGATCCTGACCGGCCGCGACGCCGCCCACAAGCGCATCGCCGACATGCTGAAAAAAGGTGAAGGACTGCCCGAAGGGGTCGATTTCACCAACCGCTTCATCTATTACGTGGGCCCGGTCGATGCGGTACGTGACGAGGTGGTCGGCCCGGCTGGCCCCACCACGTCCACCCGGATGGACAAATTCACCGACATGATGCTGGGAGAAACCGGCCTCATCGGCATGATCGGCAAGTCCGAGCGCGGCCCCAAGACGGTCGAGAGCATCAAGCAGCACCAGGCTGTCTACCTGATGGCGGTGGGCGGCGCCGCCTATCTGGTGGCGAAAGCCATCAAGAAGGCGCGCGTGGTGGCCTTTGCCGATCTGGGGATGGAGGCCATCTACGAGTTCGAGGTGGAAGACATGCCGGTCACCGTGGCGGTCGACTCCCAGGGCAACAACATCCACGAGACCGGCCCGGCCTACTGGTCCGCCAAGATTGCCGAGCTGGAGACCAAGCTGGCTTGATCAATCGGGCTTCGGTGCAAACGCAGAGCGATTAGCCCCGTACAGCAGCATGTTGAAAGGCGACCCTCGGGTCGCCTTTTTTGCGGGCCTCATTTGACTGTCTGGGCCTGAGCAAATTTACTGCTGCTGTGCTGCTGTGCTGCTGTGCTGCTGTGCTGCTGTGCTGCTGTGCTGCTTTGTCTTTGTCGCCATGACATCCCGGGTCGGAAGCCTAGATAACCCGGTGGGCAATGCCGGCGCATTGGCTGTCACGCCGAAGGGGCGATCAGTGGTTCAGGTAGACATCCTGGCCGCCGTAGCTCAGTGCCCCACCCAGAGGGGTTGAGGGCTCGAAGAAGCGGGTCAGGACACCGGCACGCTGGGCCAGGGTGCTCAATGTGATCCGGTCCAGGGCGACCTGTTCGGGCAGCCAGGTCAGCACGGCGGCGCAGTGACCATTGATCAGGCTCTGCTCCAGCAGGCGCTGCCAATTCTTGATCTTGGGGGCGTGCACGACAAGCACCCTGGCAGGATTGATTCCTCTGGCCTGCAATTGCACGGCGGCGGGCAGGCCTGGCGGGGCGACGAGCAGGATCCAGCCACTGTCGGACTGACTCAGTTGCCCCAGGGCATCCAGCAGCGGCGCTTCCTGATGGAGAGGGCCGCGCCGCTGCTCTTGTCCCATCTTGCTCTGATGGCGAGTGGGCCAGGTGGTGATCAGACCGGCAGAGGAGGAAGGGGGGCAAAGACTCAGGGGCTGGCTCATATGTCGTTCCTGTATGAATAACCATGCTGTATGCGTATACAGTAGTTCTGTTCGCAAGGAGTGACAAGTCATTTGTGGCTAAAAATGTGAGCCGATTAACAGGGGATGATTTTAACTCCATGATTAAAGAGGATATTTATATCTTCCTTATGCAGGATGTTTTTTAACCAGTAGACAAACTTCGGGTCGGCGCTCATGGTTATACAGTCCTGTATAGAGAGAGGAGGGAGCGAGATGGACGTCAGTACCTTGCAACGACTGGATGCCAATATTCTGCTCGGGATCGTCAACGAGAAGCTGCGGCTGGAGTGTGATGGTCTGGAAGAGCTGCTGGCTTACTACGACATGACAGAAGATCAGCTGGCTACCCGTCTGCAACAGATCGGGTATCACTACGACCCTATGAGCAATCAGTTCAAGGCACATGGTTAATTGAAATCAAAGGGTGCTCCGATTGGGGCATCCTTTTTATTACCTGACGAGGAGGTATGAATTGAAAGCGCTTTCAATTTCTCCCTAGTCAGCGGTTATTTTCACGTATTTTCAGTCACAGGCAATCATTGAAAACCTATTCATGAAGCTATCTTTTTTGTTTTCATGTATCGTTATGATTTAAAACGAAATTTATATTTCATTCAGACTGGATCAAGGAAAGGGTTTTCATGGTGAAACTGTCATTTTTATGCGTTAAAGTGTGACTCACGTTAACTTTTAAACCCTTGGCTTTAGCTAGTATGCCCCCGCCGGAGCATATTCTGAGATAACAACAGCGCCGGTCCCCCCGATGGGATGACATTTTTTATTTGTAACGAAGGAAAATGGTTTATGGCTACCAAGAAGAAGACAGACCAGGATCTCCAACTGGATAAAGATCAGCTCAAGGCGAGTATCGTGCATCACCTGCGTTCTACCTTGGGTACAAGCGAACAGAAAGCCTCTCCGGATGCCTGGTGGAAAGCGACCGCTGCCGCCGTCAATGAACAGGTGTACGAGCGCCTGACCCGTACTCAGCAGACTCACTTCAAGAAAGATACTCGTGCGATTCACTATCTCTCTGCTGAATTTTTGATGGGGCGTTTGACCTCCAACAACCTGCACAACCTCTCCCTCTACAAAGTCTGTGAAGAGGCGCTGGGTGAACTCGGTCTGGAACTGACCGATCTTTGCGAACAAGAGCCTGACATGGCCCTTGGCAACGGCGGCCTGGGCCGTCTGGCCGCCTGCTTCATCGATTCCCTGGCCACCCTGAACTACCCGGCGGTGGGCTATGGCATTCACTACGAGCACGGCCTGTTCCGTCAGGAAATTCAGGATGGCCGTCAGATCGAGCGTCCGGACTCCTGGCGCGAATATGGCAACCCCTGGGAGATCTGCCGCCCGGAATCGGTGCAGGAGATCCCGCTCTACGGCTACGTGGAGACCGTCTTTGGTGACAAGGGTGGCCTGAAGAAGGTGTGGCACGCCGGTCGCAAGATCAAAGGGGTGCCCTGGGACATTCCGGTGGTCGGCTTCGGTGGTCACACCGTCAACATCCTGCGTCTGTGGGAATCCCGCGCCTCCGAGTTCTTCGACTGGGACGTGTTCAACGCCGGTGGTTATATCGACTCCCAGGCCGAGAAGGCCCAGGCCGAGACCATCTCCAAGGTGCTCTACCCGAACGATGAGACCGACGCCGGCAAGGAGCTGCGCCTGATCCAGCAGTACTTCTTCTGCGCCTGCTCCATCAAGGACATCATGCGTCGCTACAAGCGGGTGCATGGCAGTGACTTCAGCAACTTTGCCGCGCAAATCGCCATCCAGCTCAACGATACCCACCCCACCGTGGCCATCCCCGAGTTGATGCGCGTGCTGGTGGACGAAGAGGGGCTGAACTGGGATACCGCCTGGGGCATCTGCTATCAGGTCTTCTCCTACACCAACCACACCCTGCTGCCGGAAGCGCTGGAGAAGTGGTCCGTCAGCCTGTTCGAGAAGGTACTACCGCGCCATCTCGAGATCATTTACGAAATCAACGCCCGTTTCCTGAACGAGCTGGTGGAGCCCAAGTGGCCGGGCAACGATGCCATCAAGGCCAAGCTCTCCATCATCGAAGAGGGTGACGTGCGCAAGGTGCGCATGGGCAACCTGTGCGTCATCGGCTCCTCCAAGGTGAACGGCGTGGCCGAGATCCACTCCAAGCTGGTAAAGGAAGATCTCTTCCCCGAGTATGCCGAGCTGTGGCCCGAAAAGATGTGCAACGTCACCAACGGCGTGACTCCCCGTCGCTGGCTGCTGGCCTGCAACCCGGAACTGGCCGAACTCTACAACGAGGTGGTGGGCAAGGAGTGGCCGCTGCAACTGGACAAGCTGCGCAGCGTGGTGAAGTTTGCCGACGACAAGGCGTTCCAGCAGCAGTTCATGACCATCAAGCGCCACAACAAGGAGAAGCTGGTCAAGGTCATCAAGGCGGAAACCGGCATCGACGTGAGCGCGGAGGCGATCTTCGATGTCCAGATCAAGCGTCTGCACGAGTACAAGCGCCAGCAACTGAACCTCATCCACATCATGGCGCTCTACCGTCGCCTGCTGGCGAACCCGGACTATGACATGCATCCGCGGGTGTTCATCTTCGGCTCCAAGGCGGCGCCCGGCTACAAGCTGGCCAAGGACATCATCTACGCCATCAACAAGCTGGCGGAGCGGGTCAACAACGACGCCCGTATCCAGGGCAAGCTGAAAGTGGTGTTCATGCCGAACTACCGCGTGAGCCTCGCCGAGAAGCTGATCCCGGCGGCGGATGTCTCCGAGCAGATCTCCACCGCAGGTTACGAAGCATCCGGTACCGGCAACATGAAGATGGCGCTGAACGGTGCCATCACCATCGGGACGCTGGATGGAGCCAACATCGAGATCGCCGAAGAGGCGGGTGCCGAAAACTGCGCCATCTTCGGTCTGAACGTGGACGAGGTGAAGTCCCTGAAGGCGCGCGGCTACAACCCGTATGACTTCTACTACGCCAACTCCGAACTGAAAGCCGTGCTGGACTGGTTTGATACCGACTACTTCACGCCGGGTCGCCCGGGGGAACTCTCCTCCATCAAGCGTTCCCTGCTGGAAGGGGGAGACCCTTACCTGACCCTGGCGGATTTCGAGTCCTACTCCGAGGCGCACAAGCTGATCGACGCCTGGTACCGGGATCCGGCCCTGTGGGCGAAGAAGGCCATCATCAACTCGGCCACCATGGGCAAGTTCAACTCCGACCGCTCCATCCAGGATTACGTAGACCGGATCTGGAAACTGACGAGCTGCAGCGTCGGCTGATGTCTGCTCCAGTGAAAAACCCCGCGATGCGGGGTTTTTTTTCATCTGTCGGGTTGAGGGAGGCTCAGGGCCTGTCAACCACCCGGGTGTCCGCCGGCACCCGTTTCTTGCCGGTGATCATCGCCCTGACGAGATCGCCCCGTACCAGACGATCCAGGGCGATGACGGCCAGTACATGGACGAAGATGGCCACCTGCAGCCCCTTGGCAAAGAACTCGTGGATCTCTTCCATGCGATGGGTGCCGGAGAGAGGCCCGTATTCGGTCATGATCCCGCTGGCGGCGGTGCCGACAAGGCAGGTCAACAGCAGCAGTATCATCAAGGACCCCAAAGGATTGTGACCGGCGTAGTAGGGGTGGCGCCCCTTGATCGTCTCCTTGAGATAGGTGATGACGCCGGCCGGTGTCGGCAGCCACTGGGCGAAGCGGGCATGATAGGAGCCGATGAATCCCCATACGATGCGCAGTGCCAGCAGTCCGGCCAGCGCATATCCCGCATAGCGGTGGTTGCGCGCCCCCTCTTCAAGGATGAAGAGATTCAGCACGCACAACAGCACAGTGGCCCAGTGAAATCCCCTGACCACCGGATCCCATACCTTGATTTCACGGTTGTTCTGCATCGTCTTTCCCATGAGGTGATCCCCTTGTCGTGATGTCCATGATCATCGCCATCGTCAGCCATGGCTGCGTGATGGCCGTTGTCAGCATCATGGAGGCGATTTCTTAAGTGCGAGTTAACGTCGTCGTGATGTCGCGGGTAGGGGAGAACGGTTGTTTCGGGGCGAGAAAAAGCCCCGGCGATGCGGGGCTTGGAGGGGCATTAGGGGGCGAACCTCAGTGGAGGATATCCCCCATGAAATAGGCAAGCATGGTCAGGATGACGGTGAACACCAGGTTCAGTACCAGACCGGCCCGCATCATCTCCCGCTGCTGGATATGGCCGCTGGCGAAGACGATGGCGTTGGGGGGCGTGGCCACCGGCAGCATGAAGGCACAGGAGGCGCCGACGGCGATCAGCACGGAGACCACGATGGGGGAGACCCCCAGTGCCTCGGCCACCCCGGCGAACAGCGGCACCAGCAGCGCGGCGGTGGCGGTGTTGGAGACCAGCTCGGTCAGGAACACCACGAAGGCGGCCAGGCAGAGCAGGATCACGAAGATGGGCATGGAGGAGAGGCTGCTGGAGAGGTGCTCCGCCAGGAAGGCGTTGGCCCCGGTCTGCTTGAGGATGGCGCTCAAGGTGAGACCACCCCCGAACAGCAGCAGCACGCCCCAGTCGGTGTTCTGGTTGATGTCATCCCAGCTGGCGACCCGGCTGACGGCGATGGCCAGGATGGCGCCCATGGCGATCAGGGTATCGAACTGGGGAATGCCGCCCAGCGCCTTGGCAAGAGGCTGGGATCCAATCCACAGCAGCACCGTGGTCAGGAAGATGGTCAGGGTCACTTTGCGCTGACCTGTCCATTCGATGGTGACCTGCTCGGTGCTCACCTGGTGGGAGAGATTGGGACGGGTCACCCAGTAGAGCAGGCCGATGCCCACCGGCATGAAGATGAGCACCACGGGGATGCCGAACTCCAGCCAGTCGGTGAAGCCCAAGCCCATCTGGGCGGCGGCGATGGCATTGGGGGGGCTGCCCACCAGGGTGCCGATGCCACCGATGCTGGCGCTATAGGCGACGCCAAGCAGCACGAAGACCAGGGTGCGGCGCTCCTTGTGAACGTCCAGCCCCTTCAGCATGCCGAGGGCCAGCGGCATCATCATGGCCGCGGTGGCGGTGTTGCTGATCCACATGGAGAGGGCGGCCGTGATGGTGAAGAGCACGATGGAAGCCCAGCCCAGGTGTCCCTTGGCGAGCTGCATCACCTTGCCGGCGATCTGGGTGTCGAGTCCCTGCTTGGAGAGGGCTGCCGCGAGGGCAAAGCCGCCAAAAAAGAGGAACAGGACGGGGTTGGCAAAGTCGGTCAGCGACTTGCTCATGTCGAACACCCCGAGCAGGGTGGCGAGCACCGGGATGGAGATGGCGGTGATGGTGATGTTCACGGCCTCGGTCAGCCAGAGGATGGCGATGAAGATCAGGATGGCCAGCCCCTTGTTGACCATGGGGTCAAACGGGAGCCATGCCAGCATGGCGCAGAGCAGGAGCAGATCCAGGATGACGATCCCGGACTTGATGTCCAGCCAGCGTGAGGGGGGAGTCGGAGGTACAGCCGATGTGTGCATAACGTTCTCTCGGTTAATTTATGGTTGTTGTTGTGATGCCGAGGTTACATTTATCCCCCTGTTTGAAACAGGGGGATATGGTCAAATCATGTGGCGACTCACAGAGTCAAGTGAAAATGGATCTTCAATCAAACAGAAATGAAACATTTTATTTTCATTTGACGGGGGAGGTGAAGGAGAGCAGCCACTCCTTGAACAGGCTCTTGGGCAGGGAGCCGCTGCGCTGTGCCAGGATCTCCCCCCGCTGGAAGACCATCAGGGTAGGAATGCTGCGAATGCCATAGCGACCTGCGATGGCGGCCTCCTGCTCGGTATCGAGTTTCACGAAGCGAAGGCGGGGCTCAAGCTCCCGGGCGACCTCCTGAAAGACGGGGGCAAACTGCAGGCAGGGGCCACACCAGCTTGCCCAAAAGTCCACCACCACCGGGATGTCGGACTGTATCAGGGCATCGAAGCTGGCCTGACGCCCCGCCACCGGGGTTTGTTCTAAGAGGGCGTGACGGCAGCGGCCGCACTTCGCGTTTGAGTCTGCTTTTTCGACAGGCAGGCGGTTGCGGGTAAAGCATTGGCTACAATAGGTGGTGACAAGTGACATAATTGCTTCCTTATTTCATGGCCCGGCAACATCTTTATTGCAATCAGAGCGCTGACTAACGGTAACATAGCACTCAGTGGTTTTTCACAGTTGGCCTCCGGCCGTGACCTGATGTCACCGGATGGCCGACCATGACATGAGAATCGAGACGGGATGAAGAGTGTTGCACGGGGCAATCGTGTTGTCTTTGGCCTTATCATCGTATCGCTGGTGGGCTTTTCTGCCTATTGCTGGCAGTTGCTCAGCCAGCAGCAGCGTGCCTTCGATTTGAGCGTGGCGGCTGAGATGGTGCTCAATCGGGTCAATACCGATACCGTCTATCTGCTGGGGCGCGAGAAGGCCAGCGATGGCAGTGTACAGCAACGCCTGAGCCTGCTTTCCAGTCACCTGGACAGATTCGTCAGGCTGGTGCACGAGGATCCGGAGTCGGTGGACGACCCCGGCTCCCAGGCGTTGCAGCGGGACATCGACGGTTATCTGCTGGATCTCGCCAGGCTCTACACCATGGAGATGACCATCGAGTATCTGGCTCCCCGCTTCCAGGGCCAGCTCAAGGCGTTGCAAGGCACCCTGCCGGTCGGTGAGGCGCAGTACCGCGACCTGACCGAACTCATGCGCCTGCACCACTACCTCAGACGCAGCTGGGATCAGAACGAGCAGCGGCAACTGCTGCAACTCCAGCAGCACCTGCTTGACCGCTATGGCGAGCAGCCGAGGGTCGCGGCCCTCGTTCGGCTGGGCCAGGAGTTCAATCAGCAGGTGATGGAGTACCATCGCCTGCGCAATCAGGTGGTGGAGATGAAGGGGCTGAGCTCGCTGCCTGCCTGGAAGCAGAGCAAGCTGGAGCGGGCCTCCTCCCTCAAGAGCCGCTTCTACCTGATGGTGCTGGGGGGGGCGCTGCTCTGCTTCTCGCTGGTGGCCGCGACCCTGTGGCGCCGCAACCAGAAGCTGAGCGAGCTCTCACGCCATGCCGCGCTGCTGGCCCAGGCCAAGAGCGACTTCCTGGCCAACATGAGCCACGAGATCCGCACCCCCATGAATGCCATCATCGGCTTCAGCGCCCTGGCACTGCAAACCAGCCTGGATCCCCAGCAGCGGGACTATCTCAACAAGATCAAATCCTCGTCGGATACCTTGCTGCTGCTCATCAACGACATCCTGGATCTCACCAAGGTGGAGTCCGGCAAGCTGACCCTGGAGGAGATCGACTTCGATCTCAGCGAGCAGCTCGACTCCCTCGCCGCCATGTTCGCGGATCTGGCGGAGCGCAAACACATCGAGGTCATTATCAACAAGTCTCCCGCCGTGCCCGACTTTCTGCGAGGGGATCCGCTGCGCCTCGGTCAGGTGCTGGTCAACCTGGTGAACAATGCCATCAAGTTCACCGAGCGGGGCGAGGTGGAGGTGGCCATCACCCTCACCAGCCAGCATCCCATGCGGGTCTGTTTCAGCGTGCGGGATACCGGCATCGGCATCGCCCCGGAGAAGCAGGCCCAGCTGTTCCAGCCCTTTACCCAGCTGGAGGCGGGCAATACCCGCAAATATGGCGGCTCCGGGCTTGGCCTCAACATCTCCCAGCGCCTGGTGGGGCTGATGGGCGGGGAGATCACCGTGCAGAGCAAGCCCGGGGTGGGCTCCACCTTCCTGTTCGAGATCCCCATCTCCCAGGCGGTGTACGGGGTCTCGGGGCGTAGGGTCTTCTTCGATCACCAGCCCCTGATCCTGATGATGGATGACAACGAGCTGGTGCTGGAACTGGCCAAGGACATCCTGGGGCGGGCGGGGGCGTCCGTCATCACGGTCAACAGCCTCTCCCGCGCCCGTCAGGTGCTGCGGGAAGAGGGGCATCACCTCCGCCTCGCCATCCTCGACTGGCGCATGGGTCAGGAGGATGGCCTGGACTTGGCCCTCGAGATGTACCAGCACAGCCAGTGGCGGCGCCTGCCTGTCCTGATGACCAGCGCCTGGTCCAGGGAGGGGCTGCACGGGCGGATGGAGAGCATGGGACTGACCCATTTCCTGGCCAAACCCATGACCGAAAACGCCTTGCTGGCCAAGGTGGACGAACTGCTCAACGGCAGCTCCCATGACAGCAAGGTCCGCCAGGCGGAGGCCCAGGGGGATCAGCAGCAGTTCCGGGAGCTGCTGCGCGGTACCCGGGTGCTGCTGGCCGAGGACAACCGGGTCAACCAGCAGCTCATTCTGGAGTACCTGCGCCGGGTGGAGGCCAAGGTCACCGTGGTGGACAACGGCCGCGAGGCGGTGGAGCAGGTGGCGGAGCAGCCGTTCGACGTCATCCTGATGGATCTGCAGATGCCGGTGCTGGACGGGCTGGATGCCACCCGCCAGATCCGCAAGATGGTGGACAAGCACGATGTGCCCATCATCGCCCTCACCGCCAGCGCCATGCCGGGGGACAGGGAGCGCTGCCTTGGTGTCGGCATGAACGGCTATGTCACCAAGCCGGTGAGCAAGCTCGATCTCTACAACAACCTGCTGCAATGGGTGAAGAGCAGCGGCGGGGAGCCCAAGGTGCCCATCGAGGTCAAGCCGCCGGCCCTCATGGGCGTGCTGGATCTGGAGGATGCCCTGCGCCGGCTGGAGCATGACAGGGAGGCGCTGCAGATCCTCTTCAAGCTGTTCCTCTCCGAGCACAAGGACGATCTGTGGGACATCCGCACCGCCCTGCGTCGCCAGCAGCCCGAAGTGGCGTGCCGCTTGCTGCATACCCTGAAGGGGGTCTCGGCCAACATCTCCGCTTCCCGCCTGCAACTGCTGGCCGGGGAACTGGAGTGGCGGCTGCGGCTGCAGGAGGAGCTGAGCGAGGGGGAGCTCAACCAGTTGCAGCAGGTCTTTACCCAGACCCGGGAGGAGGTCTCCCACTTCCTGCTCACCGGGGAGCAGCAGGAGTCGGTCGCCTTCCCGTTTTCGCCCCCCGACAAGCGGCTCTGAGGGAGGGCAAGATAGCAATCGTTCTCAAGTCACCCGCTTCAGGCTATGATGACCCACTCGTTCGCCCCCGCCAGGGGGCGATTGTATTGAGCTTCTCTTCACGATCACGCGGCAGCGCGCTGCGACCAAGGACTTCTCTGTGAGCGTATTTTTGCGGCTTGGCTGGTTTTTCAAGGATCAGTGGCGGCGTTATCTGACGGCCATCTCCCTTCTGATGATGGTGGCCCTGTTGACCGTGATCCCCCCCAAGGTGGTGGGTTGGGTGGTGGATGGCATCGCCAAAGGTGACCTGGACAGCGGCACCCTGACCGGCTATCTGGCAGGGCTGCTGGGCCTTGGCCTGCTCATCTACCTGCTGCGCTATGTGTGGCGGGTGATGCTGTTTGGCGCCTCCTACCGGCTCGCCTATGTGCTGCGCAACCGGCTCTTCACCCACTTCACCCGCATGAGCCCGGACTTCTACCAGCGCCACCGCACCGGGGATCTGATGGCCCACGCCACCAACGACATCCAGGCGGTGGAGATGACCGCAGGGGAAGGGGTGCTGACCCTGGTGGACTCCTTCATCGTCGGCATCCTGGTGCTCTCCATCATGTGCAGCCAGTACTCCTGGCAGCTGACCCTGCTCTCCCTGCTGCCCCTGCCGGTGATGGCCTTCTTCATGAACCGCTTTGGCACCCAGATCTACAAGGAGTTCAAGGCGGCGCAGGGGGCCTTCTCGAAGCTCAACAACAAGACCCAGGAGGCCCTCTCCGGGGTGCGGGTGCTCAAGTCCTATGCGGTGGAGTCCCTCGAGGATCGGGGCTTCGCCGAGCTGACCCGCCAGGCGGGGGAGCGCAACATGGCGGTGGCCCGCATCGATGCCAAGTTCGATCCCGTGATTTACCTCTGCATCGGCTGCTCCTACTTCCTGGCGGTGGCCGGCGGCAGCGCCCTGGTGCTGCAAGACAAGCTGACCCTGGGGGAGCTCACCAGCTTCACCATGTACCTGGGCCAGCTCATCTGGCCCATGTTCGCCATCGCCTGGCTGTTCAACATCATCGAGCGGGGCAGCGCCGCCTATTCCCGCATCGAGAGCCTGCTGGGGGAGCGCAGCGACATCGAAGAGCCGGCCCGGCCTGCGCCCTTTGTCTCGGCTCTGCCCCTTGAGGCGAGGGGCCTGGGCTATCGGCTGGAGCAGCGCACCCTGCTTGCGGGCATCGACTTTGCCCTGCCCGCCGGCGCCATGCTGGGGGTAGTGGGGCGCACCGGGGCAGGCAAGAGCTCCCTGCTCAAGCTGCTGATGCGCCTGGCCAACCCCACGGCCGGGGAGATCCGCATGGGGGAGGTGCCCATCTCGCAACTGTCGCTGGGTGAGCTGCGCAGCCAGTTTGCCTATGTGCCCCAGGAGCCGTTTCTGTTCTCCACCACCATCGCGGCCAACATCGCCCTGGGCCGCCCCGAGGCGAGCCGGGAGGAGATTGAGCGGGTGGCGCGCATCGCCTGTGTTCACGACGACATCAGTCGCTTCCCCAAAGGGTATGAAACCGAGGTGGGGGAGAAGGGGGTGACCCTCTCCGGCGGTCAGAAGCAGCGTCTGGCCATCGCCCGCGCCCTGCTGCTGGATGCCCCTATCCTGGTGCTGGATGACGCCCTCTCGGCGGTGGATGCCCACACCGAGCAGCAGATCCTGCTGGCCCTCAAGGCCCACAAGCGCACCCTGGTGCTGGTGAGCCACCGCATGACGGCGGTGGAGCAGGCGGACGAGATCCTGGTGCTGGAGCAGGGAGCGATCAGCGAGCGGGGCCGTCACGAAACCTTGATGGCCAGGAACGGCTGGTACGCGGACATGGTCCGCTACCAGCGCCTGGAGCAGGACGTGGAGGAGAGCCTGTGAACAGGATGACAAGACCCCTGGTTTCCTTCACCCCCCGCCCGGCTCCCGCGAGCGAAGAGGGGAGCAAAAAGAGTCAATTCCCGTGGAACGCTGCGCTGGAGGCAAGTCTGTGAATCCAACCATCAAACGGCTGCTCGCCTACTGCGCCAGCTACCCCCGCTGGCTGGTGCAGGCGGGCATCTGCCTGCTGCTCGCCACCGGCGCCGAGGTGGCGGGTCCCTTGCTCATCAAGCTCTTCATCGATGACTACCTGGCGCCGCGCCGGCTGGAGTGGGGCATCATCGCCGCCCTTGCCGCCGGTTATCTGGGGTTGCAGGTGTTGTCGGCGGCCGGCTTCTACCTGCAATCCCTGCGCTTCAACCGCATCGCCCAGGCGGTGGTGCAGCGTCTGCGCGAGCAGGTGTTCGCCACCGCCATCCGCCTGCCTGCCCGCTATTTCGACAAGCACCGCTCGGGCTCCCTCATCTCCCGCATCACCAACGACACCGAGGCGATCATGAACCTCTATGTCCAGGTGATAGGGCTCCTGGTGCAAAAAGTGGTGCTCCTGTGCGGCATCCTGCTCTCCATGGCGCTGCTGGATCTACGCCTGATGCTGGTGTGTGCCACCCTGCTGCCGGCGGTGGGGGCCGTGATGTGGCTCTATCAGAAACTGAGCGTGCCCGTGGTGCGGGCGACCCGATCCTTGCTCTCCGACATCAACAGCCGTCTCAACGAGTCGTTGCAGGGGATGCCGGTGATCCAGGCCATGGTGCAGGAGCGCCACTTCGCCAACGCCTTTGCCGGGGTGAACCAGCAGCACTGGCAGGCGCGGATCAAGAGCCTCAAGATCAACGGCATCCTGCTGCGCCCCCTCATCGATCTCTTCTACATGATGGTGCTCATCGGTCTGCTGGCCCTGTTTGCCCACGAGGGGCTGAGCACGGCGGGGGCCATCCAGGTGGGGGTGCTTTACGCCTTCATCAGCTATCTGGGGCGGATGATCGAGCCCCTCATCGAGATGACCAACCAGCTCAACCAGTTGCAGCAGGCCATGGTGGCGGGGGAGCGGGTGTTCGCTCTGCTCGATGAAACCCGCGAGAGCACCGACGGGGAGGTGCGTCCCCTGGAGGGACGGGTACGCTTCGACGGGGTGGGCTTCTCCTACGACGGGGAGCAGCAGGTACTGCAAGATGTGAGCTTTGCCACCCGGCCGGGCCAGATGCTGGCGCTGGTGGGCCACACCGGCAGCGGCAAGTCCACCATCATCAGCCTGCTGATGGGTTTCTACCCCCTGGATCGGGGGAGCATCCACTTCGATGATCACCCCATGAGCGAGTTGGCTCTCTCGGCGGTGCGCCGCAGCATCGGCCTGGTGCAGCAGGATCCTTTCATCTTCGTCGGCACCCTGGCCGAGAACCTGCGCCTTGGGCGTGACGGCATCGAGGATGGGCGGCTCTGGCAGGCCCTGGAGGAGGTGCAGCTGGCCGATTTCGTGCGCCGCCTGCCCGATGGCCTGGCCACCCTGATGGAGGAGGGGGGCAAGAACCTCTCCGCCGGCCAGCGCCAGCTGCTCTCCTTTGCCCGCGCCCTGGTGGGGGATCCGCGCATCCTCATCCTGGACGAGGCGACCGCGAGCGTGGACTCCCAGACCGAGCTCGCCCTCTCCCAGGCGCTCTCGGCGGCGCGTCGTGGCCGCACCACCATCGCCATCGCTCATCGCCTCTCCACCATTGTGGATGCCGATGAAATCCTGCTGCTCTCCCGCGGGTGGGTGAGCGAGCGCGGCACCCACGGCGAGCTGATGGCGCTGGGGGGGCATTATGCCCAGCTGTTCGAGATGCAGAGCCAGGGGGCCTGGCTTGAAGAGAAACGGGCCTGAGGCCCACCTAAAAAAACAGCCGGCATCTGCCGGCTGTTTTTTTGACTGGCGGGGTTACACCGTGGCCTTGCTGCGGCTGACCAGCTTGGGCTCCAGGGGCGGGAAGTCATCGTTGAAGAAGGTATCCGCTTCTTCAATTTGTGCCTTGCGCTGCTTCTGGATGAAGTTGTCGAAGTCGCGTTTGATCTCGGGGTCCTTGAGCGCCTCGTAGTCGAACACGTTGGCGGCATAGAGGTAGTTGAAGTAGATGTCGACGAACTCGGCGCTGGCACAGGCGGAGGTGAACTTGCTGTTCTGGCGGTCGAAGTTGACGCGGTACTGCTTGATCTTCGGCACATAGACCAGCTCGTTGCCCACCTTGAACACTTCCACCGTGACCCCCACCGTGATGGTCTTGTAGAAGTCCTTGTTGTTCTCCACCCCGAAGCGGATGGCATCCCCCTGCTTTTGCAGGAACTTGTTGAAGCTGGCCAGCGCCGTGGTGCCCTGGCTCACCACCACGTCCATGATGAAGTTGATGAAGTCGGTGGCGATGCTGAGCCCCTTGATGTGGCGGCTGTAGCTCTGCTGATCGATCTTGCTCGGCCCCATCAGAGGGATCTTGGAGAGGGCCCTGGCCCAGAGATCCGCGTCCGTCTTGTACTGCTCGCCATAGGCTTCGGCGTAACGGTTGATGTAGGCGGTGACCACAGAGGTGATGGCGATGAGGTAGGCCTTCTGTTCCGCCAGCTTGGCCATGACGGCGGGATCGTCCAGCAGCTCGTTGGCCACGATGAACTCCACGAGGCCGTCCTTGTCGGCATAGGGATCATTGCCCACCGCCCGGACGGTGTCGGGCAGATTGACGTCGTTGAAGAAGGCCTCGGCCTCGGCGAACTGATCATGGTTGCTCAGGCGGTTGGCCGGTGCCTCGCGCACCAGCTGGCAGAGCACCAGCTCGGCCTCGTAGTCCGACTCGCGCCACAGGGGGGCCTGCAACTGGTTGCCGAAGGTCTTCTTGTAGGCGAGGTTGAAGTCAAACAGCACCGAACTGCAGCCGCAATCCATGGCGAAGTCGACGGTGTAGCTCAGCGGCCCGGTGGGCAGGGGCTTGCTCATCTTCCCCTTGGCGCTGAGGTTGGCATAGCACTTGAGGTACTCCCGGCCAAACAGCTCGTAGGCACGGTTGTTGTTGAAGTTGAGCTGGAAAGTACCGGCGCTCTCGCCCCCGTTGAACAACTGTTGCACGTGACTCATCTCTCTATCCTTATGGTGAGATTGGTAGACGGGTTGACCCGGTGCCGAGTGGCTACTTCCGGGCCAGCAACAGCCTAGCGAGGGAGAGGGGGTTTGGTTACTGCGAATAATCCCAGTGGCGGGGGCGGGAACCTGGGCTAGCCCCCAGACGGGGAGTATTTCTCGTTGTGTTTCATTCGGATATGGCTGTCATGGTCCCGTCATCCGGGGCGGGACCTTGAAAAAAATCGGAAAAAGGGAAAGAGAGGGGCGACCCGGGGTCAGGAAAGGCCGGTTTTATCATTTGCCAGGCAAATAGAACCTGGCCATTGCATGAATTTTGCAAATACCCTTTGGGGGCCCGCTCACAGGGATGGCACGGGAGGCTTGTCTATCGGGATGCAGGCTGGCAACATTTGCGTCACATTCACTCATCGGATCAGTTTGCAATGGACCTGCAACGCCTCAAAGCCAACCTCGCCCTGCGTCTGTTCGCCTGGCGCTACATTCCCGTCATTGGTTTTTGTGCCCCCGTCATCGAGCAGATGGACGCCAGGGCGCTGCGCATCCGCATTCCGCTGGGCTGGCGCACCCGCAACCACCTGGGCAGCATGTATTTCGGGGCGCTCGCCACCGGTGCCGACCTGGTGGGGGGGCTCCTGGTCATGGAGAAGGGGCGGGCGCGGCGCAAGAAGGTGCATTTCGCCTTCAAGGATGTGCAGGGGGAGTTTTTGAAGCGCCCGGAGGGGGACGTGCAGTTTGATTGCGCGGCGGGGGAGCTTATCGACGCCATGATCGACGAGTCCCTGGCGAGCGGTCAGCGCATCAACCGCCCCATCCAGGTGGTGGCCACCTGCCCGTCGCGCAACGGCGACGAGGCCATGGCTCGCTTCGTGCTGACCCTCTCCATCAAGGCCAGCTGAAGGCCAGAGGGCGCTTGGCGCCCTTGTTCAAACCGGGATCAGAGGATCTCGGGACTGACGCCTTCCTTCACCACGACCTTCATGCTTCATGCCGTTGAAGTTGACCGCCCGCTCGGCCACTGTGCTGGGTAGCGCTTGCGTGGCAGGGCGTCAGGATCAGAGGATCTCGGGGCTGACGCCTTCCTTCACCACGACCTTCATGCCGTTGAAGTTGACCACCTGCTCGGCGACTATCTTGCAGCGTTTGCGGGTCTCGACCTGACCGTCCACTTCCACCAGGCCCTCGGCGACCAGCGCCTTGGCGGCACCGCCACAATCGGCCCAACCCTGATGCTTGATCAGGTCACACAAGGCAACGAAGGGGTGACCTTCGAGCAGAAACGTCTCCATGGGAAATCCTCTAGCTGGATGAATGGCTGAAACAGCGGGGGCTCATTCTAGGCAGTTAGGCGGGGCAGGGAAAGGGCCCGGGCCGAATTGCCCCGAAAAAGGGGCGAGCACAGGCAAAAAAACCAGCCCGACCGGGCTGGTTGTGTCTCTGGGGGCCACTGGTGCTCAAGGGAGCTTCACCACCGCTTCCCCCGTCACGGCGAGGGCGCCGCCCTGGGTGAAGATGCGGGTGGCCAGGGTGGCTATGGGCTTGTCGCTTCGAAGGGCAATCACCTCCACCTCCGCCGTCACCTCGTCCCCCACGAACACAGGGAGCGTGAAGGAGAGGCTCTGGCCCAGGTAGATGCTCCCCTTGCCCGGCAACTGCTGACCGAGCAGCCCGGAGAAGAGGCTCGCCAGCAACATGCCGTGGACGATGGGGCGCTCAAACACGGTGCTGGCGGCGAAGGCCGGGTCCAGGTGCAGGGGGTTGAAGTCCTCCGACAGCGCGGCGAAGGCGGCCACCTCGGCCGAGCCGAAGCGCTTGGTCAGGCTGGCTTTCATGCCCACGGCAAGGGGTTGTGTACTCATGCGGGTTCCTCTTCTTGCTTCCTGACGCCGGCAAACACCGGATTGAGCCGTACCTTGACGTAGCTGCCGGGGGCCGCCTCCAGCCCCTCGGCAGGCTGCCGGGCGGGGACGGGCTCTGCCTCGTCACGGTCTTTGATAAAGCGCATCATCTCGGGCCACCAGGAGCCGGTCTGGTGGGTCGCACCGTCCAGCCAGCTCTCCGGGCTCTCGGCCTCGGCACCGTTTTGCCAGAAGCCGTACTTGTTGGCATCCGGCGGATTGATGATGCCGGCGATGTGCCCGGATTCGGCCAGAATGAAGCGCCGCTCGCCCCCGAACAGCGCCATGCCCTGCCAGGTCCCCTGCCAGAGGGCGATGTGATCGTCCACGGCGGACACCAGCAGCACCGGGGTCTTCACCTTGGCGAGATCGATGCGGGTGTGGCGGATCTTGAACTCCCCCTTCACCAACTGGTTCTCTAGGTAGAGGCGGCGCAGCAGGCTGTTGTGGGTCTTGCCCGCCACGTTGGTGCTGTCGCTGTTCCAGTGCAGCAGATCGAAGGCCACCGGGCTCTGGCCCTTGAGGTAGCTGTCGATGTAGTAGTTCCAGTAGAGGCTGTTCTCCCGCAGCAGGCTGAAGGAAACCGCCAACTGGCGCCCGTCCATGATGCCCTTGGCCTCATTTTGCGCCTCGAGCGCCGCGATGATGGGCTCGTGGATGAAGATGCCAAGCTCCCCCGGCTGGGAGAAGTCCAGCAGGGTGGTGAACAGGGTGGCGGTGCGCACCCGCTGCTTCTGGCGCCGCGCCGCCAGCCAGCCCATGGCGAGTGACAATGCAGTGCCGCCGATGCAGTAACCGATGCCGTGCACCTCCCGCTCGCCGGTGGCCGCCTCCACGGCGTCCAGGGCGGCGATGACGCCGTCCACCACGTAGTCGTCGAGATCGATCTGGGCCTGGGCCACCCCCGGGTTGCGCCAGGAGATCATGAAGACCGTCTGCCCCTGGGCGACCAGCCAGGCGACCAGGGAGTTCTGGGGCCGCATGTCCATGATGTAGTACTTGTTGATGAAGGGGGGCACGATCAGCACCGGGGTCTTGCCCACGGTTTCCGTGCTCGGGCTGTACTGGATCAGCTCATAGAGCTCGGTGCGCTGCACCACCCGGCCCGGGGTGGTTGCGAGATCCCGGCCGAGCTCGAAGGCGGACTCGTCGGTCAGCCGGATGTTGAGGTGATCGGCGCTGCGCTCCAGATCTTCGGCCAGGAGCGCGAGGCCGCGCACCAGATTCTGGCCGTCGGACTCCAGGGTGAGCTTGAGCAGCTCCGGGTTGGTGGCCAGGAAGTTGCTGGGAGCCATGGCGTTGACGTACTGGCGGGTGAAAAAGCGCAGTCGCTCCCGGCTCTTCTCGGGCACGCCCTCCAGGGCATCCACCGCCGCCAGCAGGTGTCTTGCGGTCAGCAGATAGGATTGCTTGAGGTAGTCATAGAGGGGTTGCTCGCTCCAGGCCTCGGCCTTGAAGCGACGATCGCTGCGATCCGGGGTGATCACCGGCTCGCTCGGCTGGCCTGCACTCTTGAGCAGGGTGTGCTGCATCAGCTTGAGCTGATCCTGCCACCAGTTCATCTGGGACTGGATCAGCTGCCAGGGCTGCTGGCTGCCCTGCTCCAGCACCTTGCCCAGATCGTCCAGACTGGTCTGCAGCAGGGCCTGGGCCGTGCGCTCTGTCTGGGCTCTGGCCATGGCCAGCAGCTTGTCGTTGTAGTGGGCCAGGGCCTCGAACAGCGGGCCGTAAGATGATTGGCTCATGTGTTCTCCTTCACCCACGCCCGGGGCGGGCACTTGCCCGTTCTGTCGAGTCGTGGGGAGATGTGGCTGCCCGCAAGACGGGCAGCCAGGGGTTATCAGGCCTTGCCCGTGCTCTTCTTGATGCCATCTGCGGTCAGGGCATCCAGCTCTTCCTTGAACTGCTGGCCGAGGGCGCTGAGCTTCTGGATGTCATCCAGCATCTGGCGGGAGAGCTGGCTGGCGCTCTCCAGCTGCACGGTGCCGAGGGCCGCCAGGCTCTGGGCATCCTGCACCTTGCCGACGGCCTGCAACTGGTTGAGCCCCAGTTCGGCGTAGGCATTGGCGGACGCCAGTTGCAACCGGGTCAGCTGTTCGATGTTGCTGGCCAGCAGCTGGTTGTAGCGGGTGAGGGGGGCGGCAAAGCCTTGCATCTGCTCGGTAAAGCTCTTGATCACGTCCATATTCATCATGGGTCTCCGGTTCGGCAGAACACTGTTTTTGCGGGTCAATCGACCCTTCTTGCGGGTACAGCACGTCATCCCTGTGTTACGTGTTGTTTGCTCTGTTCAAACACACGTTTGAGCATTCTGCAACCAATCCACCTTTGGTGTAAATGACATAAATGTTAGTTTCTGTTTGAATTTTCCATTCCGCCGAGAGAGCCATCCCCGGATTCAGACGAGAGGTGACGCAGGGAAAGGGCCGAGACCTCGTCCCCCGGGGCCTGCGCTGGTACCCTTGAGCCACACCCTCTTCACAAGGAATCCCCGATGAAACCGTTCGCCCTGCTGCTCGGCTGTGGTGCCCTGACCCTCGCCGGTGTCGCCCAGGCCAGCACGCCGGTCCAGATCTCCCTGCCCGGTGTCAACCTGCCCTCGTCCAATCAGGTGGAAGGAGCACGGGCTTCCTTCCTCTACGGCCGCACCGGCCAGGTAAAGGGGATCGATCTGCCGGTGTTCGCCCTCTCCGATGTGGATCAGTTCACCGGCCTGCAGCTTGGTGTGTTCTTTGGCGCGAGCCGGGTGCGCCACCAGTTTGGCGGGGTCGCCATCAACGCCGTCAACTGGCACGAAGGGCAGGATACCGGCCTCAATCTGGGCTTCGTCAACCTGACCAACAATGTGAAGGGGCTCAACTGGGGGGCGGTCAACATCGCCCAGGGCAATGCCCTGGCCAACGTCGGCTTCGTCAACTATGCCGAACGCACCACCTTCCAGCTGGGGTTCGTCAATGCCACCAAGCACCTGGACGGCTTGCAGATTGGCCTGGCCAACTACGCCGAGAACGGCATCTTCCCCATTCTGCCCCTGATCAACTTCAAGAAATCCTTCTAGGGGCCAACTTGCCCTTGCTTTAGGAGGGGCAGCCATTACCCTGTGCTCCATCAAGGCTGCACAGAGGTAACAGGGGCATGACAACGGAACACATGGACGCCATCGGCATCGGCTGGGATGTGAGGGGTTGGCAGGGCAATGCCCAGGCGGTGGCGGTGGTGGGTTGGCAGGCCCGGGAGTCGCGTCTGCACTGGCTCGGGATCTCCCCCCTGTTTCGCCTGAGCTCCCGGGTCGCGCCGGATCTGGATGCCCTGCTGCGCCCGGCCCTGCAAGACGAGGTGGCGCTGATGCAGGTGCTGGCCTGCCCGCGCCTTGCTCTCGGCATCGATGCGCCCCTGGCCTTTCCCCGCGCCCTCGCCGATCTGCTGGCGGGGCGGGGGAGCGGCTTTCCCGTGCCTCAGCGGGAGATTGACAACCCTTACGCCTACCGGGATTGCGAGCGCTGGCTCCATCAGCATTATGGCAAGAAGCCCCTCTCCGCCACCTTCGACAGGCTCGGCAACAACGCCACCCTGGCCCTCTCCATGCTGCCGCGTCTCGGGGATCTGCAACTGGTGCCAAAACAGGCGAGGGCTGCCGGGCGCGCGGTGCTGGAGGTCTATCCCGCCCTGGCCAAAATGGGGGGCAAAGCCTCTGCGGTGCGGCCCGAGCTGCAACCCCACCTGCCGGTGTCCCTCATCCCTGGAACGGATCCCTATGATGCCGCGCTCTGCGCCCTGATGGCCCTGCAATATGCGGCCGAAGGGGCCGTCACCTCGCTTCCTGCCCTGGTGGACCTGCCGGACGAGATGGCACCGGACGAAGGCTGGGTCTACCACTTCGCCCGGGATTGAGACGCCCAAGGGCACTGCGCTCCCTCTGATGACTGCTGGCGACTTGCTGTCGCCACTGTGTATGGCTTGCCGTTGCCACGGTGTCAGGCAAGGGCAGGCCGCGTTCGTCCTTGTGATCTTCCGACGTCCCCTTGACCCTTGCCCTTGTTGCCTTACTTTGCGACTGCCGACTGCCGACTGCCGACTGCCGACTGCCGACTGCCGACTGCCGACTGCCGCCTTTTCATCGGACCTCATCCTTGATCCCGACTGTTCATGGTTGATTGAAAAACCACCTTGTATGCCATCAGACAAGAGGCGTACAAGTACATTTATCACCCCGCAGCCGCGGGCAGATGGCTCCAGGGTTGTGCAGAAACAGGGTAGCGGCGGTCAAATATGCGGCAGGTTAGGCCTGCAGAAGCATAAATAGGGAGTCAGGGCGTTAATTGCTGGAAGAGCCGTCTCTTCATCCGATATATTGCCTCTTTTCCTCAGGTTTCTTGTGCGGTGGTGTCGATGAAACGCATTCTCTCTATCCAGTCCCACGTGGTGTTTGGCTGTGCCGGCAACAGCGCCGCCGTGTTCCCCATGCGCCGTCTCGGCATGGAGGTGTGGCCCATCAATACGGTGCAGTTCTCCAACCACACCCAGTACGAGGCGGGTTGGCAGGGAATGGCAATGCCGGCGGGCCACATTGCCGCCCTGTGCCAGGGGCTTTGCAATATCGAGGTGCTGGCGCGCTGCGATGCGGTGCTGAGCGGCTATCTGGGCTCGGCGGAGCAGGGGGACGAGATCCTGGCGGTGGTGGCGGCGGTGAAGCGAGCCAATCCGGCGGCCCTCTATTTCTGCGATCCCGTGATGGGGCATCCGGAGAAGGGGTGCATCGTCGCCCCGGGCGTCACCCGCTTTCTCACCGAGCAGGCCCTGCCGGTGGCGGACATCATGGCCCCCAATCTGCTGGAGCTGGAGACCCTGTGCGATGTCCATCTGACAACCCTGGCCCAGACCCGGATCGCCGCACACCAGTTGCTGGAGAGGGGGGTGAAGATGGTGCTGGTCAAGCACCTGGGTCGCGCCGCCAGCGTCCCCGGCCGCTTCGAGATGCTGCTTGCCACTCCCGAGGGAGACTATCTGATCGCCCGTCCCCTTTACGATTTCGCGCGCCAACCGGTGGGCGTGGGGGATCTCATCAGCGCCCTGATGCTGGCCAACCTGCAGGCGGGATATGATGGGGTGAGCGCCTTCGAGCGCACCAACGCCGCGGTGGATGCGGTGCTGAGACAGACCTGGGAGGCGAATGCCTACGAGCTGCAGCTCATCGCGGCCCAGAGCGCCTTTGCCGATCCGCAGATTGCCCACAGGGCCGAGCGACTGGCCTGACGCCATTGATCAGCCCGTGACGGGACGAGCTGATCAAGGTTCAGCTTGCGGCGCTGATCGGTGTTGCATCCTGAAAATGTTCGACCCTGGGGAAGGGGTCGTAGAAGTGGTGCAGCAGGGCCTTCCACTCCTGGTACTGGGGTGAGCCCCTGAACCCCCGGGTGTGATCTTCCAACCGTTCCCACTGCACCAGCAGCAGGTAGTGATGGGGATCGTCCAGGGCACGCTGCAACTGGTGGCCCAGGTAGCCGGGCATGGCGCTGATGATGTGCTGGGCCCGGGCGAAGGCCTGCTCGAAGTCAGTGGCCTTGCCGGGAATGATCTGCAGATGGGCGACTTCCAATATCATGATGGCTCCTTGCCGATGAGTCTGATTGAACCAAAAACCTATGTGCGCCGAGCCTTGGAGGGGGCAAGACCGGCACGCTGTCCGGTCTTGCCAGGCCGTCTGCCTCAGAGCTGCTTGTAGAAGAACTGGGTGGCGGCGAGGGTGCCGTCCCCATTGCGGGCGAAGTCCGGGATCTGGCCGGCCTCCTGATAGCCGAGCTGGCGATAGAGGCTGGAGGCCACGTCGCCGACCCGGGTATCCAGCACCAGCAAGGTACGCCTGGCGTCCCGGGCCCCTTGCTCCATGGCGTTCATCAGGGCGCGACCCACCCCCTTACCACGGGCCTGGCTGTGGACCATCAGCTTTTCCACTTCGGCCCTGTGGCCCCCGTTGGCCTTGGTGCACAGGGAGAGCTGCAGGGCGCCCACCAGATGGTGCTGATCGAACGCCACCCAGAGCTTGCGCACTCCATCCGCCAGCTCCCCCTCGATGCCTTGCCAGTACGCCAGCCCCTGTTCTTCCTGCAGGGGAGGCAGAAAGCCCACCGAGGCACCGCTGGCCACGCAATCTTGCAGCAGGGCGATCAGCGCCGGTTTGATGCCTCTGGTGCTCTCGACCTCAAGGATCTCCATTGAATGTCCTCATCTTCTCTCTTGGCCCACGTGGGGGATTAACGTCTCGGGCGCGGACTCTCCTGCCGGTGCCATCATCATCCGGTCAGGTGCGCCGTCTCTTAGTGGATCAGTCCCTGCGCTGCCAGCCACTGGAACAGCAGGCGGGAGACGGGGGAGACTTCGGCCAGGTGGCGGCTGTCCAGCCAGCGCAGCTCGGCGATCTCCGCCGAGGCGACGGGCGTGCCGTCGGCGTCCCCCGTGTAGCAACGCAGATTGACATTCACCCCTTGCGGCTTGCCGTCCGCCTGGGCGCTGAACTCGCAAGCGAACGCCAGGGTGTCGGGTTTCAGGGTGACCGCGAGCTCTTCCTCGATTTCACGAACGAGGGCCGCCTCGTCGCTCTCGCCCGGCTCGCGCTTGCCCCCCGGAATGTAGTAGATGTGCTTGCCGTGGGAGCGGGCGCACAGCAGTTGTCCCTTCTTGAAGGTCAGCCAGGCGAGTTTGTCGATCATGGGCAGATTCCTCTTGTTGCCGCTTGTCAAAGGGGGACTCGCTGCTCGCACAGGGTGCGATAGGAGCGGGTTTCCCGCATCTCGGGCGCCAGTCCCAGCCGGCTAGCCAGCGCCAGCAGTTGTGCGCGGTAGGCGGGCAGGGCGGCCTCGTCGTCAGTCATGATGGCGAGCTCGGCAAAATCACCGACGCCTGCCAGGTGATCCACCGTGACGTGGAAGGCCCCCAGAAAATAGATGCTGCGCCGCTTGTCGATGGTCAGCACCGGCTGGTAGCCCAGGGTGCGCACCATGCTGGCCGCCTTGTCCGCATCGGTGATGTTGACCGCCTCGCAGCGATCGGGTCCGGGCCCTTTGACTATCCAGAGCCGGATGCCGCTGGGGGCCATGGTGCGGATGATCAGGCTCTTCTCCTCCCGGGCCAGGGCGCCATCTGCCGTGTCGAAGTAGCAGTCCTGCTCATGATTGTCCGCCACCATCACCTCGGGGCCGAGGGCCGTGAGGGTATGCACAAAAGCGGCGCTGTCCGTCAGGCGGTATTTGAACTCCACCTCGAAGCGCCCCTGAAAGTGGGTGGTCATGGCCTTGCGACGGCTCCCGAACGGCAAATGAATAGGGCAGCCTAGCAAAAGTGCCGGGCTCTCCCAAGCATCGGGATCACAGCTTCGCATCGACTGCCGACTTTATGACCAGATGGTGAGGGAAAATCCGCCCTGGTGCACAGCTTGTGGCCCGGTGGCTGGGCGCCGTCCGGGGGCTGTGCTCTAATGAGCTCCCTCTTTGGCGGTATTGCCGCCCTGAACAACGACAACGAGGCGGCGGCCCCGGCCGCGCCAGTGGAGCCACAGATGCAGATCACCTCACAGACCCCCTTTATCGGACTGGGCGTGGCGGGCAACTTCGCCGGTCACCTGGAGCAGGCAGGGGAGGCGGCGGATTTCGTCGCCGTCAAGGTTGACGACAAGGTCGCCCCCAAGGCGCTGTTCCCCTTCTATGTGCCGAACCATCCCGGCCAGCTCGGGGTCTTTCCCCTGAGCGGCGAGGCCATCTTCCTGCCGGAGGCGGCGGTGAGCGGGGACGAAAAGGTGCAGATTGAACCCGAGGTGGCACTGTGGTGCGAGCTGGAGTACACGGGGGAGCAGGTGGTGGCCATCCATCCCAAGGCGTTTGGCGCCTACAACGACTGCTCCATCCGTCGCCCCAACGCCAACAAGATCAGCGAGAAGAAGAACTGGGGTGAAGAGAGCAAGGGGCTGGCCGCGAACCTGCTGCCCCTGACCCACTTTGCCGCAGGATGCGAGCTCGATGACTACCGCATCGCCTGCTATCTGGAGCGGGACGGCGAGCTGCACCCCTACGGGATCGACAGCGCGGCGGTGGATTACAGTTATTTCCACGGTCAGTTGCTGGCGTGGGCCATCGACAAGTTCAACCATCAGCAGGACGAAGGCCCGGCCGAGCATATCCAGGGGCTGCTGACCCAGGCGGGGCGCCCGGCCCATGCGCTCATCAGCATTGGCGCCACCCGCTACACCCCCTTTGGCGAGACCCACTTCCTCGCTCCCGGTGACACCGCCTGCGTGGTGGTCTACCCCGCCAGTCGCTACAGCGAGCGCGACATTCGCGAAGCGATCGCGACCCGCCGCGTTGGCGCCGACGTCTCTGTCCTGCTCCAGGCGGTCAAGACCCGCTGAACCCGATGCCTTCCCAACCAGGGGAGGCATCCTCATTTTCTTTATGCCTGCGCACACCTCATGCTGGCGTCATGACATGACCAGCCGGAGGAGAGTGGCAGATCAGGAGGTGTGTCATGGTGGTGATCAGAGAGTGCAGGGAGCAGGATCTGGCGGGCTTGCTCAGCCTTTACGCCGAGCTCAGACCCCGGGATCCCGTGATGACGCCCGCCATGGCGAGGGAGACGCTCGCGAGCCTGCTGGCCAGGCCCGAGGTGCGGATCATCGTGGCAGAGGTGGGTGGCGAGCTCGCCGCCACCTGCCAGCTCGGGGTGATCCCGACTCTGACCAACGGTGGCAGGCCCTTTGGCATCATAGAGCACGTGGTAACGGCCGCAGCGTTCCGGCGCCAGGGGCTGAGCCAGAAGGTGCTTGAAGAGGCGCTCTCCCTGGCCTGGGGGCTGGGTTGCTACAAGGTAATGCTGCTCTCGGGGGAGGGGCGCGATGAAGCCCACCGCCTCTATGAGAAGCTGGGCTTCAAGGCGGGCATCGAGAAGGGGTTTGTCATCAAGCAGGCCATGGCGGCCGGGTAGGTTTCCCACCATCGAGTGAACGGAATATGAGACTGGAACAGGCTGTGGGCGGGGATTATCAGGCCCTGATCGTCCTCTGGGAGGCGTCGGTGCGCGCCACCCACCATTTTTTGCCAAAGGAGGAGATAGCGATCCTGCGCGAGCTCATCCTGGCTCACTACTTCGAGGCGGTGACCCTCACCTGCGCCCGTGACGGGCAGGAGATCGCCGGCTTTTGCGGGGTACACGAGGGCAATATCGAGATGCTCTTCGTCGACCCCGGCAGGCAGGGGGGCGGAGTGGGCCGCCTGCTGGTAGCTGATGCCATCCACCGTCTAGGGGCGACCCGGGTGGACGTCAACGAGCAAAATGAACCTGCCCTCGGTTTTTATCGCCACCTGGGTTTCGAGGTGGTGGGCCGCTCGGCACTGGACGGGCAGGGCAAACCTTATCCCCTGCTGCATCTGGTCCTGTCTGCCGAGGCTGGCGCATGAAAAAACCGCCCGAGGGCGGTTTTTTGTTGTTCAGGAGGTTTGGCTCGCGCCCTTCACTCCTCGCTGGAGTTGTCCTGATAGTCGCCCCGCTGGGCCTTGGGTAGACGGCGCATGGGGGCGAAACCGATGTCCTCGCCCACCACTTCCCGCTTGCGGGACTTGTTTTGCGCAGGCTGGGCCGGCTTCTTGGCGCCATCCCCTTTGCCTTTCCCGGCGGCGGGTTTGCCCTTGGTATTGGCATGGCCACGGGCGCGGGGCGGGTTTTGCACCGGCTTGCTGCCCGGCAGGGTCTGGCGGCTCGGCTTGCCGCTCGGCTCGTACCCTTCCAGGATCTCCACGGTCAGGGATTGGCCGATCAGCGCCTCGATCTCCTTGAGCTGACCCAGCTCGTCCTGGCTCACCAGGGAGATGGCCTCGCCGCCACGCCCGGCACGGCCGGTGCGGCCGATGCGGTGGATGTAATCCTCCGCCATCTGGGGCAGCTCGAAGTTGATCACGTGGGGCAGTTGATCGATGTCCAGACCCCGTGCGGCGATATCGGTGGCAACCAGCACCCGCACCTTGCCTTCACGAAAATCCGCCAGCGCCCGGTTGCGGGCCCCCTGGCTCTTGTCACCGTGGATGGCGACCGTATCCAGGCCATCTTTCTGCATTTGCTGGGCGAGGCGGTCGGCAATCTGCTTGGTGCGCACGAACACCAGCACCCGCTGCCAGTTGCCACGGCCAATCATGTGGGAGAGCATCTCCCGGCGGCGTTCCCGATCGACCTGGATGATGCGCTGGCTTACCTGCTCGGCGGCGGTGTTGCTGGGATCCACCTCGATGAGGGTGGGATCCTTGAGCAGATCGTCCGCCAGCGCCTTGATGTCATTGGAGAAGGTGGCGGAGAAGAGCAGGGTCTGACGCTCCTCCGGCAGGGCCTTCATGATGCGGCGAATGTCGGTGATGAACCCCATGTCGAGCATTCTGTCCGCTTCATCCAGCACCAGCACCTCGAGGGCGCTCAGGGTCAGGGCGCCCTGGGTCAGCAGATCCAGCAGGCGGCCCGGGGTGGCGACCAGGATGTCGACCCCGAGCTTGATGGCGTCCAGGTTCGGCTTGATGCTGACGCCGCCATAGGCGATCAGGGTACGAAACGGCAGGTGGTGGGCATATTTGATGATGCTCTCGCCCACCTGGGCGGCCAGCTCCCGGGTCGGGGTCAGCACCAGGGCTCGCACCTGGCGGCGACCGCCACGGCCATGGTTGGCCAGCAGCCGATGAAGCATGGGCAGGGTGAAACCGGCCGTCTTGCCCGTGCCTGTCTGGGCGCCGCCCAGCACGTCCTGCCCGGCCAGGATGGCGGGAATGGCTTGCTGCTGGATGGGGGTGGGTTGTTCGTAACCCAGCTCCTTGACGGCCCGCAGGATGTGCGGTGACAGACCCAGTTCATTGAATGACATGTTCGAGGGACACTCCGAGCCTTGGGCTCAACGGGTGACGGCAGCCTTGGTCCGTCACGACATGGAAAATAGGGTGGGCCGCCATCGAGGCTGGGCCTGAGCCCGGCAAAGCGACCGCACAAGAGACAGTGGGCGCGTAATATAGCAGATGCGAGGCGTACGCGCAGCAGCCGTGTCGCGAGCGGCGCACGCCCGTCAGAGCAGTCCCTCGATGGCCTGCACCAGATCCTCCGGCCTGGTCTGGGGGGCGAAGCGGTCCACCACCCGGCCTTCACGGTCAATCAGGAACTTGGTGAAGTTCCACTTGATGGCCTCGCTGCCAAGGAGTCCGGGCTTTTGCTCCTTGAGCCAGCGATAGAGGGGGTGGGTACCGGCGCCGTTGACCTCGCACTTGGCCATCAGGGGGAAGCTGACCGGGTAGTCGAGCGAGCAGAAGCGGGCGATCTCCTCGGCATCGCCCGGCTCCTGATGGCCGAATTGATCGCAGGGGAAGCCCAGGATCTCGAAGCCTTGGGGGCCGAACTGGCGATAGAGGGCCTCAAGCCCGGTGTATTGGGGGCTAAAACCGCAGCGGCTTGCCACGTTGACCACCAGCACGACACGGCCCTGCAGATCGGCGGTGGACCAGGCCGTGCCATCGAGTCGTTGCAGGGGGATGAGGGGCAGGGGCATGGTTTCTCCTGATGCAAGAGGGGCGACAAGGCGCCCGGGGGACAATCCTTGCACGTTAACGGGCCGAGGGCCGGGGAGCAAGGGGGAGGGCGTCTGTGCCCCCCAGACTCCTATTGATGGCGGGACTTCTCAAGAGAAGCAATCCGGTTTGTGCCGATGGTCCGAAGTCGCTACAAAGCGCACTCTCTCCCCTCGCTGCGAGCCTATCTTGGACTATCAAGCCGTCATGGATGCCATCTACACCCGGGGTTGGGTGATAGTGGATGATTTTTTAACCGCCGCCGAGGTGGATGCCCTCAAGGCCTGCCTGCCGGACGAGTGGCGACCGGCGGGGATCGGGCGTGAGACCCTGCATCAGGACAACCGCGATATCCGTCGGGATCAGATCCACTGGCTCGACGCCTCCCTCGGCGCGCCGGTGGCCGACTATCTGGCCCGGATGGAGTCCCTGCGTCTGGCCGCCAATCGCAGCCTGATGTTGGGGCTGTTCGACTACGAGGCCCACTTTGCCCGCTACCGTCAGGGAGACTTCTACGCCACCCATCGCGACGCCTTCGCCGGGCGATCCAACCGCCGGCTCACCTCGGTGTTCTACCTGAACAACGACTGGCAGCCAGAGGCGGGGGGAATATTGCGGGTCTATGACGACAGCGAGCAGTTTCTGATGGATGTCTCCCCCCGGGGCGGGCGGCTGGTGCTCTTCCTGTCTGAAGAGTTTCCCCACGAGGTGCTGCCCGCAAGTCGGGAGCGCTACAGCATTGCCGGCTGGTTTCGGGTCAACGGCAATGGCGCCGGGCGGGTCGATCCCCCCCGCTGAGCGCATTTCATCCTGTTTCTGACACAGGAAGAGACTTTTATCTGCCCGGGCAGGGGGAGGTGCGCCCCATCGGCTGACAAGGCTTCCCCTCCCTTGCTACACTGCCCGCACTTATGTTCGTTTCTGGCTTCGTCCGGTTTTCATGCGGTTGGGTTTGCCATGGTGATGACGAAGCCGCTTCTCCCAAGGGATCACATCTAATGAAGAACATGCATGTCTTGCTGCTGTGCGGCGGTGGCGGCTCCGAGCACGAAGTCTCGCTGCGCAGCGCCAATTTCCTCGAAAAACAGCTCGGGCTCCTGCCCGGTATCGAAGTGACCCGGGTCGAGATGTTTGCCGACCGCTGGCTCTCCGCCGACGGTCGCGAGTGCAAGCTGGGGCTGGACAAGCTGCTCTCGTTCGACAGCGTGGCCCGTCCGGTGGACTACGTGGTGCCCTGCATCCACGGCTATCCCGGTGAAACCGGCGATCTGCAATCCTTCCTCGAGCTGGCCGGCCTGCCTTATCTGGGTTGTGACGCCGAGGCGAGCAAGGTGTGCTTCAACAAGATCACCACCAAGCTGTGGCTCACCGCCATCGGCATCCCCAATACCCCCTACCTGTTCCTGACCGAGCAAGGCGAGGCGAGCCTGATCGAGGCGAAAGCGGCGCTGGCCAAGTGGGGCAAGGTCTTCATCAAGGCGGCCTCCCAGGGCTCTTCCGTGGGTTGCTACTCCGCCAGCAACGAGGCAGACCTGGTGAAGGGCATTGCCGATGCCTTCGGTTACTCCGAGCAGGTATTGATCGAAAAAGCGGTCAAGCCCCGCGAGCTGGAAGTGGCGGTCTACCAGTATGGTGACGAGCTGGTGGCCACCTATCCGGGGGAGATCTGCGTACCCCAGGACAAGTTCTACACCTATGAAGAGAAGTACAGCAGCGCCAGTCACACCGAGACCGCGCTCAAGGCCGAGGGGCTGACTCAGGCCCAGGCCGATGCCATCCACGAGTACGCCTTGAAGGCGTTCCGTCAGCTCAAGCTGACCCATCTGTCGCGCATCGACTTCTTCCTGACCGAAGAGGGGGAGATTTTGCTCAACGAGATCAACACCTTCCCAGGCATGACCTCCATCTCCATGTTCCCGAAACTGCTGGAGCACCACGGCCACAGCTTCGCGCACTATCTGGAGCAGATCCTGCGAAAGGCGGTCTGACATCGCCAGACCCGGTTGCAACGGATGGTGAGTAGGGGCCTCAGGGCCCTTTTTTCATGGGGGGAAGCGGGCAGAGCGTGGGGAGGGAAGGGGGCAGGGCGCCGCCCGGCAAGCCTTGCCGCCAGGAGGGCGCGCCGTTACAATCAGCCCCCTTTTTGTCCCGCCACAGGCACCGTCAGAGCCGCGTTCCATGAAGCCCATCCCCGATCACGCCGTCAACCGCCTGCGCATCTGGCGCAAGAGCGTCTCGACCCGACCCTTTCTTGCCCGTGGCGGCAGCGTACCACGCTGCGATGCTTGCCAGCTGCGCCACGACTGGTGTGCCTGCGACTGGCGCCCGGCGCTCAAGGCCGAGGCCGGTTTCTGCCTCATGATGTATGACAGCGAGCCCATGAAGCCCTCCAACACCGGGCGCCTCATCGCCGACGTGCTGCCGGATTCCACTTGGGCCTTTCTCTGGTCGCGTACCGAACCCCATCCCGAGCTGCTGGCCCTGCTGGCGGATCCCGCCTGGCAGCCCTACGTGGTCTTTCCCGCCTGCGAAAAAGCGCCCGACCGCCTGACCGGCGAGGTGGTACTGGCCCCCGGCAAGAAGCCGCTGTTCATCCTGCTGGACGGCACCTGGCCCGAGGCGCGCAAGATGTTCAACAAGAGTCCCTATCTGGACGGCTTCCCTGTGCTCGCCATCAAGCCGAACGCGCTCTCTACCTACGGCATGCGCGTCGCCCACAGCGACGAGCACCTGTGCACCGCCGAGGTGGCCGCCTGCGTGCTGGAAGTGGCCGGGGAGCTGCGGGCGGGACAGGCGCTGCAGCTCTGGTTCAATCTCTTTAGCAGCCGCTACATGGCTGGTCGGGTAAGCCGTGCGCCCGGCGAGGATGAAGCGCCCCTGCTACAGGGGCTGGAGGCCATCAAGGGCCAGAACCGCGCTCTGGATTAATCCTCATCAGCAGCCGCTACATGGCTGGCCGGGTAAGCCGTGCTCCCGGCGCTGATGAAGCGCCCCTGTTGCAGGGGGTGGCGGTTATCAAAGCACAGACCCTCTCGCACGTTGATTGATGAAAATGAGGAATTAGTTGGCTGCCATTGTTTCGTTGGCTTCATGAGCCCGCCCTCGCTAGGATAGCGACCTGTTGACTCCTTCAGGCTCCAGGCCATGCCGGGCGCCGCCAATCACACGAGGTCTATGGATGGAACTGGAACTGCTCACCCTGGTCGCCCTGTTCGGGGTGGCCCTCATCGCCGGCTTTATCGATGCCATCGCCGGGGGCGGAGGGCTCTTGACGGTGCCGGCCCTGCTGGCCACCGGCATGCCGCCAGCCCTGGTGCTTGGCACCAACAAGTTGCAGAGCAGTTTCGGTTCTTTCTCCGCCACCTGGTTCTATGCCCGCAAGGGGCTCCTTGAGTGGGCCATCATCTGGCCGGCGGTCATCTGCACCTTCATCGGGGCGGCCATCGGCACCCTGGCGGTGCAGACCATCGATGCCGCCATTCTGGAGCGACTGCTCCCCTTCCTGCTGATGGCGTTTGCCTGCTACTTCTACTTCTCCCCCAGGGTGAGCGATGCGGAGAGCCAGCGCCGCCTCACCCCCATGGCGTTCGCCTTGCTGGTGGGCGGGGGCGTGGGCTTTTATGACGGCTTCTTCGGGCCGGGCACGGGGTCGTTTTTTGCCATCGGTTTCGTGGCCCTGGCGGGCTTTGGCATGGCGCGGGCCACTGCCCACACCAAGCTGCTCAACTTCACCTCCAACATCGCTTCCCTGCTCTTCTTCACCCTGGGGGGCAAGGTGGTGTGGAGCGTGGGGCTGTGCATGGCGCTGGGGCAGTTCATCGGGGCGCGCATGGGCTCCAAGCTGGTGCTCAAGAAAGGGGTGAAGCTCATCAAGCCGCTGCTGGTGACCGTCTCCCTGGTGATGTCCGCCAAGCTGGTGTGGAGCCAGTACCCCGAGCTCTTTGCCTGGCTGGGCTGAGCCGGTACCCCCCATGACGAGGGCCCGATCGCGTTTCAGCCCTGTGCCGATAGTTGCCGGAAATGGGCTTGCAGCGCCTGCACCAGGCGGGCGATGCGATCGCGCTTGAGGCTGTTTGGCCGATAGACCAGGTGGAGCGGGCGGCCCAGCCCCGGCAGGGGGCGTGCCTGTGTCCCCTGCTCACCCACCAGCGCCAGCAGGCCGGCGGGCAGGAGCACGGGGCCAATGCCTGCCTTGGCCAGTTCGATCAGCGCCAGGTAGGAATCGAGCTCCATGGCGGGGATAAGCCCGAGGGCGGCCAGGGGCTCGCGCAGATAGCGGTTGGAGGGGTTCTCCAGATCCATGGTCAGGATCTTGCGCACCTTGCCCTGCATCCCCTGACTCACGTCGCCTTCAGTCAGTTGCTTGCTGGTCACAGTTTCTTGCAAGGCGCCCTGGTGATCCGGCTGCGCCGCCTCATCCAGAGCGTCCCCCACCAGATAGAAGGGCTCCTCCAGCAGCCGTTCGGCACACAGCCCATGGCCCGGCGGCAGGCGACCGGCGCAGATCCCGAGCAGGGCATCCCCGCCGCGCACCCGGGCCAGAATGACCGGGGTGTGGTGGGTAGAGAGGGCAATGTGGGGATCCCGTTCAAGGTAGGCGTGCATGAAGCGGGCGAGGTAGCCCGCCAGCAGGGTTTCGGAGCAGGCGATGGACAGAGGGGTCTGATCCGTGAGGATCTGGCTGTCCGCCAGCACCCCCTTCATTTCGGCGAGGCTCGGGGCTACCCGGGCGAGCAGCTCACGGGCCTGGGGAGTGAGGCGGATATGACGGCCATCCGGCTCGATGAGCTTCTTGCCAAGGCGCTGCTCCAGCTGGGCGATGCGCTTGCTGACCGCCGACTGACTGATATAGAGGCGGCTTGCAACCTTGGCCATGGTGCCCTCGCTTGCCAGCAGGCAGAGTGTCTCCAGCCCTTCCAGTAACATGCGTCCTCCCTCCTCGTGTGTTGGACGCGGTTACCTTAGAGGCTGGTGGCATCAGGGGCAAGTACCGTTTGCGGCCCTTGATAGCGGCCAGCGCCACGCCTTGACGGGGGGCGCGAAGATCACCAGGTTGCCGATGAGACTCACCGCCACGCCGACGATGGAGACCGTCTGCCAGACAAAGCCTTCATAGAAGGTGGAGAGGGTGAGGGCCACCAGGGGGAAGAGCACGGTGGCGTAGGCCGCCTTGCTGGCACCGATGCGCCCCACCAGGGTGAGGTAGGCGGTGAAGGCGATGACGGAGCCGAAGATGGCCAGATAGACCATGGCGGCGAGGTAGCGCGGGTCGGTGGGCAGGGTGAGTGACTGACCGAGTACCGTGACCCAGCCCAGCAGCAGCGCCACGCCGTAGACCATGCCCCAGGGTACCATCTGCAATACGTGATAGCCCTGGCGCTGTCCGCGGGCGGAGACCAGGTTGCCCAGGGAGAAGCAGAGGGTGCCGGCGCAGGCAAAGAGCAAGCCCTTCCAGCCGTTTGCACCCAGTTGCGCATCCGCCAGCACCGGCCAGAAGAGCAGCAGGGTGCCAAGCAGCCCCAGCAACGATCCTTGCAGCCAGCGCAGGCCCGGTCGTTTACCTTCGAACAGCCAGAGATTGAGGCCGTTGAAGATGCTGGCGCTGGCGAAAATCACCGCCGACAGGCCGCTCGGGATATAGAGGGTGGCGTGGTAGAAACAGAGGAAGTTGGTGGAAAAGAGCAACGCACCGAGCAGGGCAGCATAACGCTGGCCCGCCCAGGGCAGGCGCGGAAACTTGCCGCTCACCGTGAGCAGGGCGAACAGGGCCAGGGCCGCCAGGGCGAAACGATAGAGCACCGAGACCTCGATGGGGATGGGGCCGAGCTGCCAGGCGATGGCAATCCAGGTGCTGCCCCAGATGAGGACGGTGGAAACATAGAGCATCAGATTCATGGTGTGATCCCATCAAGAGAAGATGATGTGATCAGCATGAACCGTGAGGCGGGGGGCCGGCTTGCACCATCTTGCGGTTTTTTCAACGGAGGCGCAGCCTTTGACCATGAGGCGCGATAAGATGGCGACAGGAAAGGGGCGGCAAGTGCCAGAGAGGGACGCAAGCGTGCAGCATGCCATGCAGCAGACAAGACAGGCGGGGGTCTTTGATGCCCTGGTGAGCACCGGTGCCAGACTGGAGGACTCCTGCTGGCTGGAGCCCGGGCTCGGGGTGGCGAGCTGGTGCAACCGCTACGATCAGACCCGCTACCACAAGCCGGGCAACCACACCATCAGCGTCTACCTGCAGGGGGGCGAGCAGACTGAGCGGCTGGACGGCCCCGGTGGCCATGGCGGTGCTGGCAAGGTGTGCATCATGCCGGATCACCACAGATCCGAGTGGCTGGTGCGCGAGGAGTTTCGCTTCTTCCACCTCTACTTCACCCCCGCCCACTTCACCCGTATCGCCGAGCAGGCGTGTGACAAGGAGGGGCGTCATCTGCAACTGGAAGACAAGACCTTCATCGACGATCCCCAGGCGGCGGCCCTGGTGCAGGGGCAATTGATGAAGCTGGACTGGCAGCACGGCATCGATCGCATGGCGCTCTCCCACGGTGCCTGGATGCTGATGCTGCACGCCTATCGCCATCACACCCGCGAGGCCCCGGTGCTGCCGGAGGTGCGCGGCGGTCTGGCACCCGCCGTGGTGCGCCGGGTACAGGAGTATCTGCAGGCTCACCTGGCCGAGTCGGTCACCCTGGGAGAGCTCGCCCGGGAGGCGGGTCTGAGCGAATACCACTTCGCCCGGATGTTCGGGCAGAGCCTGGGCTGTCCGCCCCACCGCTACCTGCTCGGGCTGCGGCTCAAGCGGGCCAAGCAGTTGCTGGCGGGAAGCGAGCCTCTGGCCAGCATCGCCGCCCAGTGCGGCTTCTCCTCCCAGGCCCATTTTGGCAACCGCTTTCGGGAGGCGTTCGGCCTGAGCCCGGGCCAGTGGCGAGCCCAGTTGTCATTCTCCTGTCACAGATAGGCGGCAGATTGGTTGGCAACGAGGGGGAACCTCGTTCCTTCAACCTGCACAGGAGTTGCCCTTGAATCATCGCAAACGTCAGACCCGTACCCGCCACCTCTGGTTCAACCACTGGAATGCCCCCCTCTATCGCGTCACCCAGCCGACGCCGCCCGAACCGCTCGTTCCTCACAGTTCCCGCTGAAAACGCCGTAACCCGATAGGATTTTTCCGGCAACTTTGCCACTATTGCGCCATCAGGATGGACTGGATATGGCCGCATGTTTCTGGAACGCATTGAAGTCAAAGGTTTTCGCGGAATAAATCGCCTCTCCCTCGGGCTGGACAACACCACTGTGCTCATCGGCGAAAACGCCTGGGGCAAATCCAGCCTGCTGCGGGCCCTCTGGTGCCTGCTGGGGGATGCCGAGCCCTATCAATTTGGTCAGGATGATTTTCACCGGCCCGAAGATCCCGAGCTCGAACCCTCGCGCACGCTGCAACTGGTGCTCACCTTCAGCGAGTATCGTCCCCAGATGTGCCAGCACTCCCGCCGTCTGGCCCGCCTCGGGGCGGCCTGGATCCCCCACAAGGACAAGTTCCACCGGGTGCATTATCGTGCCAGTGCCGAGTTGCAGGACGATGGCAGCGTGCTCACCACCCACGACTTTCTCGACGGCATCGGCAAGAGCCTGGCCATCGACAACAACGAGGCGCTGGTGCGTCTGCTCATTACCATGAACCCGGTGTTCAGGCTGCGGGATGCCCGTACCGCCCGGGAGGGCATCGAGCGGCTGCCCTGGGGGGATCTGTGCGAGCAGCGGCTGGACGAGCTGGCCGGCAAGCTCACCGACGAGCCCCAGCGCATCGGCGAGCCTGAACTCAAGGAGGCGCTGCAGGCGGTGCAGCAGTTGATGGAGCACTACTTCAGCGCCCTGGCGCCCATCAAGCACAAGCCTCGCAGCCAGCGGGATATCGTCAATCGCCCCATGACCCTGCGCAATCCCGGCAACCTGCAGGTGCTGCTGCGCAATGCGGACAACCGGGCGCTGCAACTGGCCATGGCGGGCATGGCGGCCATGCTGCTCCACGCCCGGGGCAACCGGGAGCTGGAGGAGGGGGCCAGACCCATACTGATGCTGGAAGACCCCGAGAGCCGCCTGCATCCTACCATGCTGGCCCTGGCCTGGGGTCTGCTGGAGCAGTTGCCCGGCCAGAAGCTGCTCACCACCAACTCGGGGGACCTGCTCTCCTCCTTGCCCCTCAATCAGGTGCGCCGTCTGGTGCGCCGCCAGCAGGACATCCTCTGCCATCAGTTGGGAGGGGAGCGCTACAGCAGCGACGATCTGCGCAAGATTGCCTTCCATGTGCGCATCAACAGGCCCATGTCGATGTTTGCCCGCTGCTGGCTGCTGGTGGAAGGGGAGACCGAGATCTGGCTGCTCTCGGAGCTGGCCCAGATCTGCGGCTACAGCCTGCGGGCAGAGGGGGTGCGCATCATCGAGTTCGCCCAGTGCGGCCAGGCTCCTCTCATCAAGGTGGCCCGGGACTTTGGCATAGAGTGGCACCTGCTCACCGACGGTGACGAGGCGGGTGCCAAGTATGCAAGCTCCGCCCGCTCCCTGCTCAAGGGGGAGCGCGAGCGGGATCGGCTGACCCAGTTGCCGGCGGCAGACATAGAGCACTACCTCTACCAGAACGGGTTCGAGGGGGTGTTCCGGCGCGAGGCGGGGGTCGGGGGGCGCTCCACCCTCAACGCCGGGCGCATCATCGCCAAGGCGATCCACCATCGCAGCAAGCCAGGCATGGCCCTGGCGGTGGTGGAGGAGGCGGAGCGCCTCGGCAGCGAGCACATTCCCCCTGTGCTCAAGCAGATGTTTGCCCGGGTGGTCGCCCTTGCCCGGGGACAAAGCTGACCGGCGACGTTGGGAAGACGGGGGAGTTTGGATATACTCCCTGCCTCTTGTCCTTCCTTACCCTGTGACGGGTGCACCCGCACCCGGATTGCTGCCGGAGACCCTATGTTCGTCCAACTTCCTTTTTGGCTCTTTCCCCTGACCGGTCTGATGGCCCTGGGAGCCCTGATCGCCGTGGGGCTCGTCCTGTGGCGCGGGGATCTCTGCCCGGGCCAGCGCTCGCGGATCACTACCCAGCTCTTCTCGGTCTGGGTGATCACCGGGCTCTCCCTGATGCTGGCGGTGGAGGCCAAGGTTGCGGGCTGGCTCATCTGGAGCGGGGGGGCCGCCCTGGTGCTCGGTATCGTGCTCTCCCTGGTCCAGTCTCGCCTGGAGGGCAAGCGCGCCATCCCCGCCACCCTGCTGTGGTTGCCCGCCATGCCGCTCGCCCTCTACGGGCTGGGTCTGATGCAGATCCAGGGCTGGCTCGGCGGCCTGCTGCAGATGGTGCTGCTGGGGTCGGCCTTTGCCCACCTGATGCTGCTACGTGCCCGCCACCGCCTGCAAGCCTTCAATCTGCTGCTGCCCCTGGCGGGGCTGGTCTCCGCCATCCTGAGTCTTATCTGGCTGGCGGTGCTGGTGGGTTGGCAGGGGAGCAGCGCAGGGCTCGACCCGCTGATCCCCGGGGTAGTGACCCAGGCTGGCCTGCTGGTCGCAGCCCTGCTGCTCTGGTTCAGCCCCATCTACCGTCAGCAGGAGACGGCCCCCGTGGTGGTCTCCGTGACCCTGTGCGGCCTCATCATCGCCCAGATTGCGGCGACCAGCGTGTTGCACCAGCTGGCCTGATCCCGGCGCATCCTCCCGCCCGCACCTTGTTGTGCGGGCTTTTTTTATGGCAAAGAGGGGCAAGTCGGGGGGAGCGCGGGGAGGGGCCTGAGGGGCGAGAGAACGCTAGCTGCCTGAAAAAACTGCGATTTGTTGCAAAAGAGCGCAGTATGTGACGGTTTAATCCCCGAATAAACTTTTTTTAGGATATTTACTTGCAATCTCAGCGTTGGCGCCTATTATGGGCGACCTCGGACGCGGGGTGGAGCAGCTCGGTAGCTCGTCGGGCTCATAACCCGAAGGTCG